>Ga0099825_1009157_pt1 | contig 11405 bp, 11 predicted proteins | sample SiratroredBW_FD_76838 | JGI IMG/M metagenome (GOLD analysis project Ga0099825, IMG submission 76838) | Root nodule microbial communities of legume samples collected from California, USA - Siratro red BW | ecosystem: Host-associated > Plants > Roots > Nodule | place: USA: California | collected...
TCTGCATACATGCATAACACACCAAGCATAAAGGATGCACATAAACGTAATCTACAACGACGCACAGATCCAAACCAACAACCAAAAACCACACCAATATTATGGGTTTCTTGAACATAAAAAGACATCACATTGAGAGAACCACCAGTAACCATAAAAAGCACACGACGAAACGATTATTAAACATGAACGAAACACTCATACAAAAACCACCAACAATGTTTCATACCAACAACGGATAAGAGAACATACACAATTTAGGGTACACAGCACGGTAGGAAACACCACAATGACGGTGGTCTTGCGGCCGAAAAAATGAAGGCGGATCTGTGGGCAGAAGGAACGGGAATCTTGTTGTTTCATCTGTTCTCTCTCCTTCGGAGGATGCGGGGTTAATAAGTGCAATGAGAGAATGAGATCTGCTTTTTCCTCTCAAATTGTCCTGTATTTTCATATGGGAAATGACAAAAGCAACCCTTTGCAAAAAGACAAACATGAACCACATAATCAAATAACTATCTGTGTTTCTTTTTCTTTGCCATGCAGGACGATACTGCGACGTCGGAGTATCAAATAGAAGTAAGAGAAAAAGGAGTCTCAGAGTAACATTTTCCTTTTAAAAATATATTTAACACCGCCACTCCATCAACAAAAGTCTTACTCTCACTAATCCGTAGCTCCGGATCCCACCACCACGGCACCAACCTCATCCTCCACCCTTGCTCTCCACCGACACATGCGCACAGCCAAAATTCCTAAGGGACCACGGCACTCCCCTTTCTCCTATTGGGCTTCACTGCGCAACAAACTGAGCGAGAGGAATTACTTTGAGTTTGGTTCAACACACTGCTGGTAATTTGATTTGGGGTTTGGAATCTGTTTGAATTTAGTGTCCTTGTAACCACCTTCTAGTTACATGTAGTTGCTGTTGTGGTATGATTTTAATTGTTAGAGTTAATAAGGAGGGGTTTTTAATTTTCTCATATTTAATGTCTTCCTCTGTCATTGCTGTTAGAAATTCAAAACCCATTTGAAATTAAAAAAATAAAAGTAATCCCAACATAGTTTCTCATCAATTGCCGTTTCCAACTCAACTTAGGTCAATATTTCCTTCAATGTCTAATTGAACTGAACTGGACTTCTGCTTTTATGAACCTGCACATAAACTATTTGCTAAAATTCCTGTTAGAAACCTTGCATTATGTATCTGTGACCCTAAGTTTTGGTGTTTTTGTAGTTCACGCAGTCCTTAATTGTTTACAAAATATAGCTGTGGGTGCCATCATTAATTAATTGATTAAAATACAAAGATATTTATAAAAAAGTATCAATATAATTTTTATGTAGACTTGCTTATTAATTAGCTTTTTAAATATGAACGTACCATCGATGTCAAATTTTCCTACTGGATGTCCATTCCTCTTAAATCATGTTTAAAGTTGTATGAGCATTCTAAATGTTTGGTGTATTACGAGATGACTAGGAATATAGACATATGTGATAATGCTCAGTGGGTTTGCCTTTTTGAGATATTTCTCTTATGATTAACTTAGAGTACCTTTTAAGCTTCTGATGGTTTCAAATTCTATTTTAATTACTATTATTATTATTGTTATTATTATGTTTTAATATTTTATGCATGAATTTAACTGTATGGATTTGACTGGTAGTCGTTTTCATTCTCTTCTCCCTAATGATGTTGGGTGATTGAACAATGGCTTTATTTTTACCAGAATTCCTTTTTTCATTGAAACCTTGTTGATGGTAGTGTCAGCAATTATATTTTTCTTGAATTAAGTGATCGTGAAAAATTCTTATTGGTCAAGTATGTTATCATTATTTTGTATTGTGACTCTTTTGAACCAAACTAAACAAACACAACTCGTTCAACACCGAAACACAACAACAAAATATCCAACTAAAAAAAAAAAAAAAGCAAATCCCTCCAAAGAAAACGGTACCTTTCTTTCAAGTAAATATAAAATTTTGAAATTTGTAACATCTGAACGTCTCTGCCGACAAACAGTCCAAAATCTACCACAACATGGCACTACCAACGTCACTACCAATTCCAGGACCAAGCGAATTGCCACCGTACACACCACACCATCATGCCCACAGAGCAACACCAAAATAACTCTCTTCAAACACCACCACAAGCCACCAAATGCAAGAAATAGGGACAGAACATACAATAATTGAAGGCATCAACGATTACGAAGAACAAAGAGAACAAGGATAACACGAAGAGGAAAAATAGGAGAGGGAAAGACAAAATGAAGGATGGGATTACAAGGGCACACTAAACATCAATGAAAAAATGAGACTCATTTCCTACTAAACTCTAAAATACATGTGAACTCACACAAAACTTAAAATATTATCAAAATTATCACATCATGCAAAGTATGGAGTTGTTAAGTTGTTGTAAAAGTAAAGATGTAAAAATATTGGGACCCTCAAAAAACCTTGAAATGATAAAGAAGACAATCTTGGAATTACATGTTAGTTAATACTACTTTATTCTTGTTAATTGTCAGATAAGACTCGTGTTCGTGTATCAAGTTGCTATTCTGTATCTCTTACTTAATTAAACCAGGAAACCTTAACCAATGTTTTTGACTTGAGAAATTAGAAAAAGACAGAGATAGAGAGAGGAAGGAGCAAATAATTATGGAAGAAAGTGTGAAATTGAACATGTGGGGATACCAGATCGCCACTTCTTCGCAGGCCTGCGTTTCAGCCATCAACTCCTATTGCCATCAGGTTACACATTTCACATCACCCCCTTTCTCTCTCTTTCTCTTTGTGTGTATGACTTTTTTTATCTTTTATTTTTTATTTTGACTTTGTCTTTGTTGAAACTCTTTGATATCAAAACTCTAATGGGGTTGGTTTCCTTTCAATGAAGGTTCTCATCTATGGTAGAGAAAGGTCTGTGATTCTGGAAGCGGTGGCACATGACAATCAATGTGTCTTGGCCAACATCTTGGCAGCACATTTCCTTCACTCGTCTGATTCTTCTCGTGCTCTCACTTGTCTGCATGCCGCTGAGTCCCGCCTTGTACCTTCTCATTTGTTGCTTCTTCTTTTTGGTCTCTTTGACTCTTTCCATAAAAAAGAAAACTCCTTTGATGCATTATTATAATTTTGTTGTGACAGGATCATGCCACCTTGTATGAGAAACTTGTTTTCGATTCCGTCAGTTATTTACTATCCGAAGATAGAGACGACGATGTAGCTCTTGAATTGCATTCCAAGGTGAGTGACTCAATGGTTCCATTTGAGTGATTTGCACAGTTTGAGGACAAATTTGATGTAAAATGACAAAATTGGAACACATAGTTGATGCCAAAAGTTGTCATTGAATTTTAGTGTATTTATATACTTTTGGATGATTAAATTGATATCACTTTTGAGGAGGACCAAAATAAGTACAAGTATTTACTCAATGTTCAAAATGTGTTCATTGTTATATGTTAAAATGGATCTCAGAGATTTTCATCCTTTGTACATAAAATTGTTGAACAGAAAGTTGTGTAGAAATTATATTGACAAGCATTACTATAGGATGATGTCCTTCATGTACCTGAGGAGGTAGTGTGAGTCCGCCTTACATTGGTTGCCAATGTCTGTCTGAGACAACTTATGTGTTTATCAAGATACTCTAACACTCGAGTTTGTTTTAGAGTAAGTAGATATGCATTTGTGAGTCCTTACAAGTTACAGATATAGTGGTGACAACTGATGAATACTTTGGTATCAACTGCATGACTTGTATACTAGAGAATAGGAAAGAACCCCTGAACAAAAAAGTATATCCCAGAAGGCATTAAATTAAGGGAATACAAATTAAACGTTGGCTTTTGAAAATTGATATTTTGACAGGCCACTTTGATCTTTAGTTATTCAGATATGTGGAAACTGAATTTTAAACAAGGTTAGATGATCTTTGCTAATTGTTACTAAGAAACTTCTGTCTGAAGAGGGAGTTCACTTCAGACTTTAGAAATGTTCGCCAAATGTATCAAACTCTCTTGATTAATGTTGCTTGTTTTTGTTTTGAAGCTTCTAAAAGAGTTCCCAAGAGATCTGGTTTCCTTAAAGAGAGCACAAGTCTTATGCTTCTACATGGGTCTACCTGGTCTTTCTTTGTCTCTTATTCAACAGGTTTCGTCTACTTAGAAAACATTTCTGTTTCATTTATGCTATAATTGATTTGTGGAAATAAGTGTTTTCTTTGCACGTAGAGAGGTAGATTTTTATTAGTATAATATTTTTGTATCATGCATATTATTTAAAGAGGTTGCAAAATGTTAATATAAAGGATAATGGGTAACGTAACTTTATTATACAAATATCAAATAGTACCAAACACCAGAATAAGGAACATGGAATAATTTGTTTAATTTATCCATCCTTATCCTACCATGTTGTGTAATATTTGCCATCCAAACAAGACGTAACTTTATATTATTTGTCAATTAAAGGACAGTTTGAGTGGTTTGCTGCTTCTTTTGATTATTATTTATGAAAAGTGAGTACCGTATCCTTAAGTTGTACAGGTTCTACCTCAAAATGAAGGACAAAATTATATATATGGCATGCTTGCGTTCCCTTTGCTGGAGCTTGGGCGGATGGAGGATGCTGAGAAAGCTGCCAGTAGGGGATTTGAGATCAATAAGCAAGACATCTGGTCACAACATGCTGTAGGTCAATGTAATTGTTGATAATGTAATTGTTGATATTCACTCTACCTTAGAGTAGATATACTTATTACTATCTTTCAAGTTTTTACTTAACAATTAAGATTTTGAATAAACCTCCACTTATTCTCTTTGCTTACTTGGCAATACAAACTTAAGCTTGTTCTGCTGCTATGTATGTAAAAAGAAAAGTGGAGGTTTACATAAAAATCGAGCAATTAACCATTGATAAGGCAATTATCTCAAGATTTAGTTTAGGCATTGTGAAGTCATAATTTATGGACATATGATACTGTCAACTGAGAAATATGTTGTAACAAGAAATTTTCATAAATTATATTTTTGTCCTAGATTAGTGTAAATTAATTGAATTTGTTCTGCAGTTATGCCATGTGCTTCAGTACAAGTGTTGTTTTAGAGAAGCAGTTAAGTTCATGGAAGAATGTTCATCATCATGGTGTTCTGCTTCATCTTTCATGTAAGAACTTGATTTGTTCAACCATGGTTTTGTCTAAGTTTTTATTAATCAGCTAAAGAAATTTCATTCTTTCAGGTTGACACACAATTGGTGGCATGCGGCCATTTGTTACTTAGAGGGTAATGCACCGAGACAAAGAGTGCTAGAGATATATGACAATTATATATGGAAGGAGCTAGACAAAACTGATTCTATGAAGGCGGAGGTATGTGATTTCGTTAGCTTTGTCTTTACCAGTAGTTTCTTGCTTTCTTCTTTTCGTCATAAGTTCTAATCTCTTGGAATGCAGGTTTACTTAAATGCTGCTGGTCTTCTTTTGCGGTTGTACGTACGTGGCGAATTGGATATCTGCGGTGATCGTCTCAAGTTGCTTGCACAATGCCTAACTAATCAAGTAAGTTTATATACAACCCACATGTTATATGGAATCAAGGAAAAGGTAATATTGTATGACACTTAAGTATGCAAATGGAAATAATGATCTGACTTTTGTATTCTGGTTCACTTTTTGTTAGGTTAATTAACTGTATTCTCTTTGGATGTATTAAAATTTACACCAAATTTGACATTAATCTAATGACACTTCCAGTGTACAATTTAAACGAAAAAGAAAATAGCAGAAAAAAAAGTGAAAACTGAATGCAAAGTAGTACAAGAGTGCATGTGTGTGTAACCATGTCAAACAATTTTTAAGCCCCTTAATTTATAATTTCCAATATCAAATGTACATAACATATAAAACATGGGATCAAATGAACTTTTTGTTTTTAAATGTACTTTATGTGTTTTTTAGTGATGATTTTGAGCACTTGCTCAAGTATTTTGTTGGGAAACTTTCTCATTTCCGCAGTTCATGGATTATTCATTCTGTGTTGTGCATTTCATGGATGTTTATTAAATGTTCAGGCAAATTGGTATATAGAGTGGCATTTTGATGTCTTAATAGTGTGGACTTTAGCAAAGGTCGGAGAAATTTCTAAAGCAGAGGATCTTCTAAAGGGCTTAAAAAACAGGTGGAAGTGTTATATTTTGCCTAAGTAATTGATATCCAATGTTGCATTGCATGATTTGTGATATATTCATGTTATCTTACTGTAGGTTTTATAGGATGACTAAAAAGAAGCAACAAAGAATGAAGAGAGGAATGATGGTATGCTTCAGTAGCTGCTTCCTTGAAAATATAAAAATCTCCTTAGATAGTTCACTAGTTCACAACTTAAATTCTTTATTTTGTGGAGTAACGCGATAACCATGCTTTGTTGCACTCATTTTAACACAAAGAATTAGTTTTGTCTCGTATAACCTTAACCTGTAAGTTACAAGAAAGGAAATTTATCATTTAAGAAAGTCACACTCAGAGGGAGGGATATTGCTCATATGGATAAATTCTAGGTTGGACATTGAGGCTCTATTTGGTTTTCATTTATTTTGGGAAAAAAATTACTGTTGGATTTGATTAGCAAATAAACCCTCATAGAGCCTATGTTCTGATCTGAAGGATTTAGAAATTTAAAAGTGTCAAACCCTGGAGTGCAGTGCAAAACTCTTTACCTCTTGACATCATATCCCATGCTTGATCCACTGTTTGCATTTTCCGTAGAGTTGAAAAAAATAGATATATTGTTTGTGGCCTAACATTAGTTTGTCATGTTCATACTTGGTGGTTCAAACAGATTACTTCCAAGCAATAAATAACTGCTTTAAAAATATATACATCTGCATAATTTTGTATTGTTGTTGCTGCTTATAACAACGTTCTCATTAACTAAATCTTTTCTATCTTAATTGAAATCCTTACCTTCATTTCTCTTGTATCAACTTAGCTTGCAGAAGCACTTTATGCATACGGAATAGGAGATGAGAAACATGGACTGGATTTACTTGATCCAGATTTTGATGCTACTAATTATAAGGTTGGACCGAAAAGCCAGTTTTACGTATTGTGGCCTCACTTTTGTTGATTTTGCAACTTAACAAAATATCAATTACATTGTTGTGAAGATCATTGGGGCATCTGACGAACAAGTGGATGTATTCAATGAAGTTTGGTACAACATGTTGTTGAATGCTGGAAAAGCGTTGAAAGGTAAAATCTCGAACTTTTTTGTCTGATGTTCAAACTCATGAATCATCTCTAACTATTATGATGAAATTAATGACAGCAATCGAAGTGTTGGAGAAGCAAATCAAGAAGAGAGATGGGGTCCCCTACTTGTGGCGTCTACTAGTACGTGTTGATTTGTCTTTAAGTAATCAAATTATGGTTACCTTTATGCATTTTTATGACGATTTTTTTTTTTCTCAGGAGAGGGGGTACAAATTGGCTAACAAGCCAGAAGAAAAATTTGCGAACGAGAAAGCCACCTCTTTGGAGAGTTGTTACTTTAACTGAGGGAATAATCATAGAACCAAATCGTGACCGGTTCTTTTTTATGTGTATATTCACCATTTGAAAATCCAATACTTCATTGGGTTAAATAGCATACAAAATTAAGTGCAACACAATCATAAAAAAACATACACTTCTTTTTACCTTGTGTATGTTTGGATGTAAATTAAGAAACTCAAATACTGTATTTTTATTCTCAAACAAATTATCTTCTAAATTTTGTTAGGGTATGTAAGTGTCTGCTAATGATTTGAAAACACACGTTCGGAAGTTCCTAGCTTTCACCAGAACATAATCTGGAAGATTTGCTACTTTATGCTGGAACAATCTCGTATTGATTAAGGTTGTAGGAGAAAACAAAAGGTGGGCCTTGGCCGGTGTTATTTAAGTTGGAAATGCTAATCACGGGGAAGAAAGATGGTGTGAGTGAGTTGATGTCGTCAACAAAAAGCTTCTTAAAAGACTTTTTAACCGAACTTGACCAATGTAGAACTTTCACTCCATTGGTGAAATCATGAGTTGAATCTAGATTCGAATCATAAATGGTTTTTCAATTTTTTTTAATTATGAATCAAATCTTATTATGAATCGTCGTAAAATATAACATGATATTTTAAAATAAGAATAAGTGACATGAAAAGAATTTTTATATATTTTTTTCTTTCTCAATCCAGTACATACTTTTAAAATAGTACTTAATATGTTTTTTTTTTCAAAATTGCACTTGATATATATATTTTTTTTAAATTGTATTTATATGCATTTTAAAACTCTTACATTTTTTTCTCTTTTCTCAGCTTACTTACTTTTTTATGTAAATAACACCTTCTCAGCTTACTTACTTTTTTATGTAAATAACACCTAATGTATCAATTTTATTTCTTCAAAATTACACCTATATGCTTTTTAGGACTGTACTTAATATATATAAAGTTACACATATCTCTTTATTTTATACCATCAATCTACTCACTTACTTTTCAGAAGCTACAACTACAAGTACGTTTACTTCTGTAACTTAAAATATTTTAAATGGAAGTAAAGTAAGTAAAACAAATTTTGGATGAAAGCATAAAAACAGATTTTGAACGAAAACTTGAAGCAAAGCAAGTTATTAAAATAAAGACCTGCTCTCCTCATAAGGTTTTATTCGTTCAATGTAAGCTTTTTACTCTGCTACACTGTAATACTTCTGGGTTTTTCGTTACTGCTACATTATATTTCTTATGTTGATTTATAGTGTTTTTCTCCACTTTCTATTCTTTCCACCTTCCTTGCCTTCTCAATTTATAGCTAAAAGAAAGCTAGATTTTTTCCCAAACTCTTCATTTTCCTATATGCGACGCTTCGTTTAATTCAATTTGTCGCTTCATTTAGTTTAACTTTTGTTGGTTTTTTAGACTTTTCATTTTCCATTGTATGGCCCTTTGATCACCATGAATCGCTTACAACGGACATGAATCACGAATCATGCGATTCAAATGAGATTCATACAATTCATGGTGCGATTGAAGGCATAAAATAATACATAAATAGATATGTATCATGCAAAGTAATTTTTGAAACGAATCGCGATACATATAGTACGATCCATACTATTCTAACTACCATGTTCCAAATAACAACCTTTTTAAAAAAGAGTTTTGATATGTTAGACAACGTTATGTGTCATGATACTCAGATGACAATCACACGTGGCGATGAGGTGAAAAAAAACACATGTGGTAGTGAGTGTAGTCCAATATGGCAAGGAGCATTTGCAATTCAATTTAGGGTTGTAAATTTGAGGTTCATTCACTACCGTCGTCGGAACTTCCTCTCTCTCACAGAGTAAGTGTCGTTTCTTGTGTGTCGTCGCGACTCCTTCTCTCATAGAACAACTGTCATTTTTGTCACTACGACTCTGTCTCCCTCTAGAAGTGGAGTTTTTGTCAACTTTCTTCATTATCATCTTAGAGTTTCGTGATAGTTGGTTGTGGTGATGACAATATTCCTTGTAAACCTTCATCAATTGCAGACGACCTTTTCTACTTGTCCATATATCTAGTTGCATGTGGTTATGGGGACACCAACCCACCTTAGCAACATTTGGTGCGGAGCAAAAGTAGCATAATATGCTACTTTTACTTTGCCCTCAATGTTTGTTCTTTGTTTTCCAACACTGTATTAGTCTAATACGAGGATACAGGGAAGCGAACAATGGGTTTCTTGGTATCATTGGTCTTCGTTGTCATAGACTTTTTGACTTTCTTATTGGGAACTTCAAGATATATGTATGTAAAGCCATGCGGAAACCCAATGGTGAGGGTTGCTCAGGTATTTGTTGTTGTTGTTAGGAAATGAAAGGTTACTCCAGCAAAGGCAGAAGAACTTTTTGAGATTGATGGTCGTCCACAATCAGCTATAAAAGGCAATAGAAAGATTCGACATGAAGGTTGATTTTTAGTAAGCATTGAGATTTAATAACAAATTATGATTATAAATGATTGTTTTCTTTTATGGAAAGTAACATTTGGACGAAACCAAGAACTCAACTCTACAGTCTTTCTACAAAAGTATTATTTGCCAAAAATATCAAAAGATTTTGAACTAACTAATTAGAAATTACACTCACCATAAAATATATACTAGTTTGTACTTGTTTCATTTTGGGATACTTAATGTTTCCATATGAAATGGAAGAAAACATTATGTTGTGTTTTTTAATACCTAGTCGTATTGAACATAATTATGAATAATTAAAAATTATATCTGTGATTTGTTCTTAATATGAGGAAGAATCATGGACCAAGTGTTAAGACTTTATTCGGCAAGTGTACCGAGTCAGAAGTAATATAGTGAGTTAAGTAAAGATGTCAATTTCTCAGGGAACAGTTCTGTTTTAGATTTTAAATTCACGACTCACTAAGCAAATAAAAGTTTCAAGATGATTTGATAATAATTTGAGTCAAGAAACATAAAAGAACAATTAAAAATTAGTAATAATTATAAAAAGGAGTTTGCAAGATCTAGAAGGACTCTGAGATTGAACTTCATCTATCTCCCTGATTCATATTTTGGATTTGATAAAAACATACAGTATCCGTAACTATTCACAATTGATGCACATATAAAAATCATTCACACCGATTCCTCTTATATGAAATTCATAAGAGAAATTTTATAAATACTGATTCCTCAGCTATTTAGTAAATTACACAACATTAAGAATAGATGTTATACACAATCAATACATCGAAACCTATCCCTAGTATTCCAATATATTGAGTATTTTCATCTAGGTTAGAAACTCAAAAGTACTTCCCAGTTAAATTTAAGAATCAAAATCAAGACTCTATTGGTCAAATAAAATCTAGCATTAAGCACAAGATGAAAATACCAATTGAGTAGAAACTGAATATTATATATAAAAATCACCAAAATATGAATGAGTTCAAAAGATTACATTCAATCCCAAAGATGAGGAATTAGCTACCCATGGTAGCCATTACAACCCAGTGAAAGGAAGATTGCAAGAGGAGAAGAAAATTTTGATTTTAGCCGTCCGCCTCCATCCTTTAGGTCTTGATGCCTCCGTCCTCTAGGTCTTGATGCCTCCCAAAACTCTAAAAATCTCCTTTTAAACTTGGTTTTGGGCCTAGGTTAAGTGACTTTTCTCTTGGACTTTTTTTTATTTTAAACTTTTTATTTCTTTTCTTCATGAATCTTTCAATCTATCATTTTCTTCATTCTTTTATACCTGAAATTTCACAATAATTGAGATTAAATGATTTCCTTTAACTCAGGACTCAAAACATAAATTTAAATCCAAAAACTCTAAAATTGAGAGTAA
>Ga0099825_1009158_pt1 | contig 11404 bp, 8 predicted proteins | sample SiratroredBW_FD_76838 | JGI IMG/M metagenome (GOLD analysis project Ga0099825, IMG submission 76838) | Root nodule microbial communities of legume samples collected from California, USA - Siratro red BW | ecosystem: Host-associated > Plants > Roots > Nodule | place: USA: California | collected...
CTCAAAATGCTACTAACTCTATTTAACCATTCTACCTGTACATACCTTATTAAACACTGAAGACTACTAAGATTAAGTGTGCTGTTACATGGCATCTACTTTAATTTCATCATTAAGAATTTAAGAATTCTGAGCTGAAATTTGCATTTGTTGAATGTTCTAGGAAAAATGGGGAGCATTGGTGGTATTAGGGTTGGTTCTTCAATTGGGGAAAAATCCAATGGAGGGAGAAAGAACAAAGATGTTGTTCAAGGTACTACTGGAGAAGGTTCAAGATTTTGGAAAAAAATGAGAATTTTCCTAGGTTGCATGCTTTGTAGTTCCAAAGGGGAAGGTTCTTCTAGAAACAAAATCAATCAAGCTCATGGTAATATCTACCTTTTTCACCATTATTTCTTACAATTCACACACCTTTCTTTGTTTAATTAAATTTCTTGTGTTGAATTGTTTGATTTATACATTGGATTGTCTATATAAGTCACTATTAAAAGACTTGGTAGAACTCCACATTTTTTTTCTCTTCTTCTCAAATCATATTTACCTATATGTGGTTTTTAATTTGCATTAGGTGTGCACCACTCTTTCTTCTCACAATATAAACACAAAAGTCATTTTAAGAAGCCAACTTAAAATTCAATTTCTTCCTTAAAATAAGTTGAACCAATCTATATAGATTTTGTATACATATGTTAACATAATTACTTGTGAATATGTTAACATAATTACTTGTGAAGTAAAATTGAATACGTTAACATAACATCTCTTTAGTACAAAATTATATATTTAGTATACATGCAAATGGGCAATTCAAGATCTTCTTTGATCCTCTTGGAGATTACAAATTTAGATTTAATTGATGTATCTAATTCATGTACATTTATGTTGCTTATTTATTAACTTTGTTTCCACTTCAAATATACTCAACAGGAAAAAATGTTACCAATGATGGTGATAGACAGCAGGCAATTGCTCCAAGATCCTCATTCAACAGAAGGTTAAGTAGCCATGCAAGATCATTTGTTCTAGATCAAGAATTATTTGAAGCTTCTTTGCTCCTAAGGAGATTCACCTTTCATGATCTTATGTTGGCAACAAGGACTTTTAAGGTTGAGAATTTTCATGATGAGGAGGGATTTGGAATTTTGTTGAAAGGTTGGATTAATCCATATGGGAACTATGCAGCAAGGCCTGGAAGAGGGATTCCAGTTGCAGTGAAGGCACTCAACTTAAATGAAATTCAAGATCATAAAGAATGGCTTGTATGTCACCATGCTAATCCTTTCTATACTTCTTTATCTCTTTACTATTTAATTTATTTTCACCATTCTTCTATTAAGCAAATTACATTGACATGTCTTTGAGATTTCTCTATTTTATTCACCACATCCTATCTTTTTAACATCCTTTTGTTTTAAATATATTGCACTCACAACTCATTCCAAAAAGGCACATTATAATGTGTAAATTTTGAAAGGATTAATGTAATGTTAAATAGTCAGGAATAGGGTGCATAATATCAAGATATTAGAAAAGGTTTTAGGCCGTAATTTGCTCTTTTTTTTATATATATATATATAATGTTATATTTCACATACTTACTATACATATTGTTAATTAAAAAATTAATTTTTTCTCTATGTTTATGTATATGCAGGATGAAATTATTTACCTAAGTAAACTTCATCATTTAAATGTGGTTAAATTAGTGGGTTTTTGCTTTGAGGATGACAAAAGACTACTTGTATATGAACATACATGTGAAGGAAGTTTAGAGAAGCATCTTTTCGAGAGTATGTTCTATTTAATGTATTTATTTATCCATTATTCATCTTAGTTTTTTAATTGTGCTGGTATGTTTTTATAAAATAAAAATATTTTTGTTTTTCTATTTTTCATTACTCCATAATTTTACAACTAACATGCTATAATAAAATAAAATGAAAAAAAAACTTTTTAAGAATGTATTAAATATCCCTTATTTAGTATGATTGATTTAGTGTTAGAAAAGTTATATTATTATTGTATAATAAACTAAGTGGTGTGCGTAAAAAATAAGAGTAGTTTGGAGTTAGTTTATAAGAGATGGAGAGACATGAAAGGTAAGAAGTGAGTTCTTAAAATTACCTATTGAGAGTATTCAAAATTTTTACATAATTGTTGGAAATGGTTACATAATTGTTGGAAATGGTCACACCATGTAGACACAGAGGTAGATAAAAGAATTAAAGGTTACCCTTTTAGGTCACAATTTAGTTGTTTCTATATATTTGTTGTCTACTTTTAAGGTTAGGTATGTCAATCGAATTGTGATGTTTAAATTATTATACTTTAAAATTGTGTTCTAACTATTAGTTATAATTTTTGATTTAGTTATAATTGTTCAATCAAACATATCACATTCTAATAATTCATTATCTTACTAAGTCATATTTTACTTTCTTCTTAGATTGTGTCAAGAACAAGGATAACTAGTAGTAACTTTGTACTGACCATAGGACCTTACACATATTACTATTAAGGATAACTTTCTTATAACAATAGACAAACTACTTGGTGAAATATTTGGAGCCAAATAACTGGATCTTTGATCCTGTTATCATCAAATTATGGTACGGTCAAAAGATAGATTTAAGATGACTTTCTTAACCCATCATTGACATTAGGGTGGTTGGCAATGTTCTTTGGGCTCACTAACTCCGCAACCACATTTCAATGCATTGTGAACATTGTGCTTCACTAGAAATTAAGACATTTCTTCTAGGTCTTCTTCAACAATATTTTAATTTATAGTCGATCTTGGACTTCTCATCTACAGTGCATCGAGTCAATCTTACAATCTTTTCAACAACATATCTTCTTTGATATGTTATCCAATTGATTTTTTTGGATGCTTGAGGTTGAATATTTTGTCATAAAATCTTATCTTTAAGTGTGGCAATGAGAGATTCCAAGGTACAAGAAGTGATGGAATATTACCATATACAAAATTTATACAAAATGTGTGGTTTTCTTGGACTTACGAGGTACTATAAATGCTTCTTCAAGTCTTATGTACTATAGTTGCACCTTTTACACATATGTTAAAAAAAACAGGCTGTGTTAAAATGAGGTTGGTGATGCAGAATTTCATTACCTTAAACATGTTTAATTGAATATAGTAACTTGCGTAGTTTAAAGGCTAAAGGATGAATATATGTGTTCAGTTGTAAGAACTCATTACAACATGATCCACCCTGATAACTGATAGCTTTTATTTTTGCCACAAAAAAGGGTTTGCTATTACGCAAAGGTTAATTGCTAACAATCCTCTTACTCCACAAAATTTAACCAAATTTCATTACTCCCTTTTGGTTGACCATTCCAGTATTGCTCAAATTATTGCTTAATTTTATTCGGCTAAAGTTAAAAAATCGTGTTAAGATTTTTCCACAAACATTTCAGTAAGCCAAGATCGTAAATACCTTACAATTCGATCTTATCCCATCGTCACTTATTTTGTAACAAGTATGGGAAGATGTGGCCACAGACTTTGTAACAAACTTACCAAAATACTTTGGGTTCACAATTATCATGGTGATTATTGATCGATTGGTAAATTATAGCCATTTTGTTGTAATAAAGGCTAATTATACTAGTAAAAGTGTTGTTAAAGCATTTGTGCTCCATATCATCAAGCTACACAATTCTTGAATCAATTTTCTCTTATAGGGATCGTGCTTTCACTAGTAACTTTTGGAAGAAATTTTTTAAGTTGCAAAGGATCACTTGGACCATGAGCTTGACCTACCACTTGCAATCCGACGGACAATCACAGGTGCTAAGTAAATGCCTTGAGATGTATTTGAATTGTTTAACATTTCATAATCTAAAATCTTAGTATGCGATACTTGCTTGGTCAAAGTTTTGGTATAATATTATTTTTCACATAATCATGTGGATGACACATTTTAAAGCTTTGTAATGCAAGGATCCTCCTACCTTAATATAATCATTCAAATCCCACTATAGTGTTATACCTTTTAACTCATATAGATGCTCTACTGGTTCACTTGTGTGGCAATTTGTTAAAGGCACAAAAAATTGTGAAGCATAACACTAATAAGAGGTTCCTAAACCTCTAGATTGGCATTAGTGATCAAGTGTTAATGAAGTTGAAACTAGATCACCAACATTGTATTGTATTACATAAAAATCAAAAGTTATTTGAGATAATCTAAGTGATTTCTCATTGTGGCTAAAATTGGTGCAATGGCTTATAAACTTCAATTTTCTAAGTCGGAAAATATTCAATATGCTTTCTATCTCATAACTTAAGCCCTTTAAGGGTAAAATTATTATGTCATACATCTCTTGTTATTGACATTTTAAAGAATGTCAATGAGGTTTCATAGGTCCTTATCCAATAAGACCATGACATGCCAACTGAATCTACTTGTAAGGATATTGTTTAGTTCTGACATAACATTCCTCACTTTAATCTTGCAAACAAGGCTCCTTTTTTTTTTTTCTGAAAAGAAGGCACTGAAATGAAAATGTCAGTTGCTAATAGTCATGAAAGAGGCAAATTAGGAACTGTGAATTGTGCGGGCAAAAGTAAGAGTGTGGAGTTAATTAAAAGAAAACTAGGAGACATCAAGGATAAGGAGGGGTAGTAGGATTCATACATCAAACGTAAGGTAGCGTGCGAGAATTAGTTATACATGAGAGTGAGGGTTCAAGTATAAAGGAGGAAAAATATGTAGGATGTGTCACCTCCCCTTTAATATTCTCTCTTCTTTTGTATTTTATTTCTATCACTTCTAAAGTGTACAATTTTTCGTATACAATCATTAACCCCAACTAGGTTGACACTTCATATCTTAACAGTTATTTTGTTTCTAGAAAATAATTGTTATTAGAAAGAAAAGAATCATACAAACACATGGGACTAAACAAAAACCCATGTAAATAAGAAAAAAAACATATAATCTAGCAAATGAGATCTATTACGATAAAAATCAATACATTTAAAAGTATACAACTTCTCGTACCAAACAAAATCCATTTTAGAATTCACCCCAAACTAGCAAGCTTATTTACATATCTATTGCCTTATCTAAAAACATGTGAGACTTTGAAATAAATCACATTGCTTATAATAAGAAACATTTCTAATGAGCTCTATAATACTAAGAAACAATCCTAGGATTTTGGAAAGAATTCACCATCAATATAGAGTTTCTTTCCAACAATAAAAAAGTCCTTTCGTTAACTACATTTAACTCAATAGTCACGGTCAATAACAATATAAGATGAAAACCCTTTTATATACTCACTTGTACTTCCTATGACAAGGTTTGCACAAGCAATAAGCTTAAGGCTTCCATGAGCAACGTTATACACATTTCATTTAACTAAACCAATAAAAGGGCATTTTCAAATAACCATATAAACTTTAGGAGCTTTAATAGCATGTTTATTTATATTAAATTGTACAAATATAACAAAATCATTGATATTATTATTCATAACCCTTTTGGATAATTGTCAACCATACGACTCCTAATCAAAATCAAATTCCTGACCAAAATTAAACTCTTAGGATTATCAAACTTGTATAAATTTCACTTTTTTCAAATGTCCCACACCACGTCAATTATAACAACCAAACAGATGTCACAAATTCGTGTACTTACATTAAATTGCAACACCTGCAAAAATAGAAAGAAGAGAGCTATGGTTGATAACATAACTAAACATACCTTATACCCAATCCCAAAGTTGTGCAACAATTGTTTGCTCAAAGAACAGATGTTGGGAAGATTCCTAATGTTATTTTTATAGGGAAAAATTACTATAACAGTGACATTAGGGGTGGCACAACCTTTTTACACAAAATTGAACAAGTTCAATATCTCTTAACCTTAAATTATCCATTCAAATTACACCTCCCACTATTCATGGTTCTTCTATTAATTAAATAAACTTCTCTAGGATTTAATTTGAGTACAAATACATTATAGAAGAGAGACCAATCTCTTGAGAATGTGTACTTTTATGCCATCAATCACTTAATAAAAAGTTGAACTCAACATCACAAAGAGATGCTTATTTTCCTGTTTGGTAACTCCACTATCAGATAACCCTACAATCCTGTTGTTCTCTATACCATATTGTCCATGGTAGAATTATGTACTTGTCCTAAAAACTAATAATCAGTACTTCGAAGGCTATAACACACTAAGGATTGGAAGCAGCTCCATCAGAGAAGGTGTCTCATACTATCTGATTCTATACCAGTAAATAATTATTCCCTTTGTGAAGAGCTTGTTGGGGAGACTGAAATGAAAGGTGTCTTCAACTTCTTTTCTTATGGTTGGGCCAAGAAACTGGCCATTGATTCCCACACAACTTGTTTTTAGAAATGTGACTCATCATACCTGTACTCCACATCTAACTTGCAGTGTCTTACATCTCTTTCATTTACCTTGTAGTCTATTATTCGAGTGTACATATTTCTTTAGTAGCGATTTCTACTTATCATAGTAACATATTTGTGTCGTAAGATTGATATTCACGAGTTCTTCAGTAAGTTATCATCTTAAGTACTGTTGTATAGGTTTTATAACTTTTCCCAAGATCCCTGCAAGAAATTTTGGCACACATAAATTAGCTCCTTCAAGACAAGTTAGTTCGCAAAAAAATATTTTAATGAGATGCAACCTAGATTGGCAGTGTGGTTATTATTTTTTTTTTTTTTTGCCTACTACCTAAAAGTATTGCTTAATGTTATATATATATATATACATATATCATAATTCTACTTTCTACACAAGTTGTGTTATAGAAATTACTAAAATATGCTTCTATGTTTTAACTAACATAGGTCATGCTATCAAAGATGTTATACAAATAAAGGGGCAAAAATACTAGTCTAAGTATGAAAAATAAAATTTTGGATACCTATTTCTCAACCAAGCCCAAACATTTAATTGCATCATACTAAAAATCTCATCAATGTCTACCATGCTTTCCTTAAATACCACCCTATTACTTTGCTTCCATATATTTTAGATTATGGCTAGCTATATGCACTTTCATGCCTTGTTTTCTTTATTGTTCATGTTCATTAGAATGAACTCTTAAAAGTTGATGGTTGGTTATAATTTATTGAACTTATGCCTATCCACTTATAACTCTTATTCCACACTCTTCATATTACCTTACAATTAAAGAATATGTAATTAGCAAATTCCTCCCCATCCTCACAGGAGACATTATATTGTCTACCACTATTCTCCTTTTGTTGTTACCTTGTTTAGTAGTACCTTTTAGGTAAAATGTTGAGCTAATGGTATTGCCTTTATTTTCCATAACGACTTATACATGTCATAATTTCCCCACTACTTATTTTACAGCTTAGTAAGCTTAGTATACACTGATTTTAGTGTGTATTTTTTTGTCACTGTGTCTTTACATCTCCATTCATCTTCCTTACTTTTATGCAGTAAGTTTTATGATAAAAAAAATCCATCACCAACACCACTTGTGACTTTTTCCATTAAAATCATTCTTTCTTCCATTTTATGTTCCACTCCACCTATTGGTTATCTATCCTCTTAACTCCCTTAAGCATAACATCTTATTTTTGGTGTTTCGATACAATCTTAAAAACGTAAACATTATAGGAGTTTATCCACACCATTTTCTTCCTGAAATCTTATCTTTGTTCCTGAACCCACCCAACAATACCAATTCTCCTCAAATCAGACACCTTTTTCACCCTCCCCTCACACTTGACATAAATCCCTCTGCTATCATGATTCGTGTCTATTATTAGTTGTATGAATTTGGTTTCTTCATGAACCATATTTAGATTTTAATATTTCTTTTCACAAACTCTTTTCTTTTTTTGCATAACCTCCACTTTTATTTAGCTAAAAAAGTTATAGTAAATAAATTTATATCTTTAACTCCTAGCCTCTTCTCCCTTTGCTTTCATATATTTGCTGATTTAACCCAAGTTGTTTTCCTTCTTTCTTGACCCCAACCCCATAGCAAATTCTTTTGGATCATTTTGATTTCAAAAATAACAATTGTTGGAGCCTTATATATGATAAATAATAAGGAGGTAGCGATGTTATAATCAACTTTATTAGACATACCTTCTTTTCTATTTTGCAAGTCTTTTCCTATTCTTGAAGAGAATGCCTTGTCAGGATTACCCCCTAAAGGAAGACCTAAATATGTAAAGGGTATGGTCATAATGCTACAACTCATGACATCTGAAAACCTAAGCAAAGTTTGTTCATGTACTCCCAAACCCCATATCTGGATTTTTAAAAAGTTTACTTTAAGTCCCAATGCAAATTCAAAGCATCTTAGGGTGCATTTTATGACTATGACATTTTGCATGTTGGCTTCACAAATAAACAATGTATCATTTGCAATATGTAACATGCCAACAAATGCCTCCTCTTGCCTAACCCTCATCCCCTTAAGCATTTGTTTCTTAGTAGCTTCCCTTACCATTTCAACAATCTTTCTCTTATTACTAGAAATAAAAGTAAGGTTAGAAGATCTCCTTGTCTTAGTCCTTCTGATGGTTTGTATATACAAACTACAACAAGCAAAGATGAATCCCAATTTTTTGCAAATTACAATCCAAAGACGAAGCATCCTCAACCTCAGCCATAACATGTTGAAGCTGGTCGTAGATAGTATCGTCTATTCCACTGTCCGGTTAATGTTCAATCAATTTTTTAAAAAAAGTTACCATATCACCAAAGACTTAGTAGGAGGAATATAAACCTTCTAAATTATACCAAGCCAAGGATGAGCCTCTCACTTCTATGAAAAAAAATTCTTAGAAGTTTTTTGAGTTAGAAAATCATCATTAGTTTCAATACAAACCAACTCCTCAATATGATTGTTGATAGCATAATCTTCCAAGAAAACCTGTAGTCAAGGTATACGTGAACTCACTAGGTAAGGAATGCACTAATCCTTATCCCAAATATCAACTAAGTTCATTGAGATTTTATTAGATACATTCTTTGGAATATTCAACAATTTATCTAAAGAAACATTAGAAAACCAAGCATAAATCCAAAAATTAATAATTTACTATCAACCAGCACCCAACTCGCTTTATCTTTTGATGTATGAATCCAAGGTTTTATACCATACAAAATTATTGAATATGCATGCCTAGTACGTTGGGTATTTGTCTGAGTCAAAAATCTATGTTGCATTAAGACTTCCTAAGTCAAAGAAGTATAAAGGAAAACTCAAGCTATTCTAAGAGATGAAGCTTGATTTTCTCCTCTCAAGCTAATCACACCAAAAGCACCCCTAACTTTCGGATAACATAATAAGACATTCCATTTCGCAGTGACTAAACCTCTTGAAGTTGAATCTCAAGTTCAGATCAAGTTTTGAATTCATCTATCCAACTCTTTAAGAAGAGCAATGGACCACTTATACGTTATGAAAGAATACCCAAAAAATCTTCTAATAATAAAATTAACTAATTGAATCATTCTCATCATACTTAACATCTTACCTTTCTATTTCAGCAAATATATTTTTCTTTTTTCTCATAAAATACTTCATATTTCTCTTTAGGAATGTTTTTGAAAATTTGAACCCCATGTAAGAAAATTATAATTCAAAGAGTCTCTAATATAATTCAAAGAAGATATATGGTTTATTAAAAAGGTAGAAGTCTTATAAGTAACATAAAAATAACTTTTTCTTTATTATTCCATTTACTCGATGTAATCCCATAAAACTTCATCAATTCAATAGTATTTCTTAAAGAATTTTTATTACTTTTACAAAAAATTATAATATCATTCACATACAAAACATGTCAAAGAATAGGAATACATTTAGATAACATCATCCATATACAAAACATGTATAGGAATGGAATACATTTAGATAACATCATATAATCAATCCTATCAATCTGAGCCAATTTTAATAAGTTTCTACTAAGTCCTTCTTTAACAAGACAAATGAATATATAAGAAGAGAATCTCCCCAACAACACTCCAGCTAAAATAGCACACCATATTACCATTACCATACCATAATAGAAAACTTAGTAAAATATTACAAACCCAATTGCAAGTATTTAATCTTCGTAGTGTTACCTTATTTTATTGTCCTTGTCCAATGAACAAAATAATAACAATTTCATTTAAAATCATATTTTTTTTTCTTAATGTAAGTTGCACTTTTAATCTATTTTCTTTTTGTAGAATTTCAATTTGTCCTTAACATTTGGTTATTGATTATTGTATATGTTAAGATATATATTATAGAATTCACAAGTTATTACTCTCATTTATTAGCAGGAGCTACGCACCTTACATGGCCCACGAGAATAAAAATTGCAATTGGCGCTGCTAATTGCATGTCATTTTTACATGAGGAATGTTCAAGACCATTAATATTTCGAGATTTTAAAACATCCAGTATCCTATTGGATAAGGTAATTTACTTGAATGTTCCAAGACTTATTATTCTAATTTTTGACACATATACACCATTACCTACATCTTATTATCATTTTATTGCATAAGGATTACAATACAAAACTTTGGGACTTTGGGCTTGCGAAAGAGGCTCCAGTGGGACATGAAATCCATGAAACAACTAAAGTGGTAGGATCAAAAGGCTATGAAGCCCCTGAGTATATGATGATAGGTAATTACTTAAACATCTCAAATTGTTATCGAAATTATATGACCCCTCAGCCTGAATAGTTTTCAATCCATAAAGTAACACGCATAAACTAAGTTTATAGATTTGTTCATCAACCCTAGCACATATGGTTGCATTACTCTTAATTCTTTTGAGAAAAAAATGAGAAACTTGTTTATAAATGATAAGAAAAGTTATGAAGTAAAATAAAGAACCATATTATTATAATATGAATTGATAATTTAAATAAAGTTACTATATGCACTTGTTTGTCCCTGACAATTTGTTCCTCACTGGATCATCAAAAGAATAGCTTAATCATTTTATTTTTCATTGATGATATATGTGATTATCCATTATTGTTGGCAGAAACTTCATAATAAGAAAGGCAAATAGAAAGTTTAGATTAATATTTCTCAAAGAAGGCATTATTTGAAAGGATAATCATTATTGGAAACAAATCATTGCTGCTAATTAGATATTCCTTTCCTATTTTATATCCACATGGATGATATCACTAAGTCTCTTTAATTTACTTAAGCTGCAATGGTAAAAAACAACATCAACACATGTGTGTTTGTTCAACCAAATGATTCATGTGTAGTACACAATCACAAGCTTTATGAAAATACCTATTCAGGACCATATTTAATATGTTTTCATGATAAACTTATAAAATCAATGTAATAGGATCTATGAACTTATGATATTC
>Ga0099825_1009162_pt1 | contig 11401 bp, 3 predicted proteins | sample SiratroredBW_FD_76838 | JGI IMG/M metagenome (GOLD analysis project Ga0099825, IMG submission 76838) | Root nodule microbial communities of legume samples collected from California, USA - Siratro red BW | ecosystem: Host-associated > Plants > Roots > Nodule | place: USA: California | collected...
AAAAAAAAAAAATAAAAAAAAAATAAAAAAAAATATAAAAAAAAATATATATATATATATATATATATATATATATATATATATATATATATATTGAAAATTTTTAAAGCATAACGTAAATATTATAAATGTTTATTTATATTTTATGATTAGTATTAACGTAACAGTTAGGGGATATTACAATATTTGCCTTTTCATTTATTATTATTTAATTAACTTATTGATGATAATATAAGAGTAATAGAATAAAAGGTCCAATATGTATTTTTAAGATTTATTAGAATTATGATATTTATGTAATAGAATAAAATCATGTCCCTATTTTTTATATAATATATACCTAATTTTTAAATAGTTAAAGATAAAATAGTTTTATTTATTGTTTCGTCAAAATAAACAAACAGCGAGAATAAAGTCACTCTTATTTAATGTCAAAATAAATTTAAATTCGTAAAATAGATAATTATTTTGATTGTATTATTATAATATACAAGTTAATTCAATCTATTTTAATTGTAATACAATAAACATATAAAATTAGTTAAAAATAAAACATATTTAAATGAATAAATTTTTTTAAATCACCAAATCCTGTGAACCGAGTTTGTTCACTATGCATGCAGCACAAAGAACTTTTTGACTGGAGAGAGAAGACGACTTATTATGCAAAAAGTAGCAGTAAGAACAGAGACATATTAACAACCAATTAACCAATTAGTTCGTGTTCTATAATTCCATCATTCCAAGCTTTTCCAAATTGGTTTTTTCTTCAGACAAAAATATTCCACTTCATTCTGCCTCCAATATGGACCATGCCAACACCAATTTCTCCAACTATGGATTCAAGTTGTACACTATTAAAAATAAATTATTAATGTATTATGATTTGCTAAATATATTTAAAAAACGACAAAACTTAAAAATGAAACTTTGGACTATTTTTAATCATATGCAAAGTATTTAGAACCACTTATTTGTAGGGATTTTTTTTAAATTATTTACAATACTTAAATATAAAATCTTATTTGATTTCCTGTCTACTATCACTTGGACTAATTATTTATTGATAAATATTTTGTTTCTTAAGTATTTTAAAATAATTTTTTCATTAATTTGAGTTTCACATTGAAAACAATTTTAAAAAACTGTATCTTAGTTTGATTCTTTAAATAGCAAAGCATATGACTTATTTAATAAAGTATTGTCTAGCTTATTCATTGACATGTTTTAAAAAAAAAAAAATATTTTTAGAAACGCTTATACGAAGTAATTTTGGCTTGATTTAGAAGATTGGACCACTTAATCCAATTGATAAAAAAAATATTGCATTACTTATTATATATCCAATAACAAATTTAAATGTTAATACAGTATAACTAAAGCACTAATTTTAACTTTTATAGTTAAATAAATTAATAACAATTACGTATAAATAATTTAATGGTTAGTGAATAAATTATCACCCCACTTTCTAAAGGAACTCAATTGCAATTCCAGTTGGTAAGTAAATGGAGAAAAATATAATGGCAGAATATATATATATATATATATATATATATATCTTAACACCTTGGACGTTTCTTATTCTTAATTAGGTTTCCCACTAAGCCGTGTTTGGCTACGACGACCCACTTACGCATTATGTAAGGTAACTTTACTTATCACAGTTTCTATGTACAAGCTTTCTTTAATCATGTTCTAAAAGGAATAAGTTGAGAATTTTATGCCTTACGCTTCCACAATTATTCCAATTTCTTTTCGACATCCTCGTCACGTATGCTATGTAAATTCTTATTTACAAACTCAAAACCAAGCTTGTTAATTGGTTCAAATAGATCAAACATAAAAATCATATTCAAAAGTAGTTTTTGTACTTCAAAATCATGTCTAAACAAAATTCCTCATAAAAAGTTATCACCACTACAAAAATTCAATTCATATTATAACAAAATACAAACTTAAACTAACAAACATTTGTTTTTTCTTAGCTAATCATACACATGACAGATCCTACCCTACATGGAGACAAGAGGAAAAAGATAATTGAAACCAAATAGAACAAATAATTTACCACGACAAAAATTCTCTTTGGCTGAGTTGGATTTACCTTTAGTGGTATCTTAGCTCGTGGCTTTAAAAAGGAAAAAAAAAAAAACAGACAACTTATTGCTAATAAAATTTAAAGAAAAAGTGACAAAAGTTGGATAATTTGAGATTTAGAGAGGTAATGATTTTATAGAAAATTAAAAATGAAATCATTTTGTGTTTTATATATAACATTTTTAACTTAAAGCACAATAATATTTTTTTATTGATTTTAAATCCTATCTTATATACTATAGTTACTAAATATAGATAATTGTTAAATAGTTTACCATAAAAGTTGGTTTATCGATGGTTTATTGTTAATTGTTAAATATAGATGGTTTATCGACAAAATATTATTTTTGTATTTCATATATTAAAAATCGAAAAAAATGCTCATACAAATCTCTATTCTTTATGAGTGGTTTAATGTTTGCATTAAACAAAAAGAGACAATATGAAATATTTAAAAAATTTGTTAATAATAAAAGCTATTATTGGATTTCTTAAAATTAAAATTAAGGGTTTGAAGAGGATCAGAAAGTCTTAACTGGGCTGATAAAAAAGAAAGAAGAAAATTCTAACTGAGCCAGTGATCATGGATACTATGTAAAATTAAACGTAAGAAATGATGCGATAAATATGAATTGGTTAGGAGTGTGTTTTTACCTTCACGTGATCAAATATTGTTTCTCTTTTAGTTTTAGTCAATATTTGAAATATTCGATCCAACAGTACAGGTAGCGGAATATAATGGTTCCGTAAAAAAAAAAAAAAAAGTCCAAATTTAATTCATGTTTCTAAAAGGAAGTTCAAATTCTATAAAAATCGATTTTCTTATGTTACCTTAGTGTGAGATAGGTTTAAAATATTCCACATTTAATTTTGGTTCCAAATATTAAACTTAAAGTCTTCAGTTTTATGAAAAGAAAGCAGAATTCAAGCCACTAACATCTTCTTTACCTTTTTCTCTTTTGCCTTTGAATAAATTCTGTAATAAGGAGGCTGTGGCTATCCTTCATGTCCACTTGCACCTTTTTATGTGTCTTTTCGATTTTTGTTATTGCTTTTTATTCTGATTTTTCCATAGTGTAAGCTTACAAAAGCAAATGTAAAAGGGATCGAATTTCTGGTATGAATATGATGTAGGGCTAATTTGATAGCCTTTCCAAAATACAAACAAAATTTTATTAAGTGGTAAAATGATCTTCAAAATAATTTCAGCATCAATAAAACATCAAGAAAAAAAAAAATGAAGTTCATTGGTGGGCTTGGGAAACAGTCAAAAAGTAATATTGAGTGAACAGGTTCGAAAATGATCAGATCAAACATTAACGTTGCCATGATAATTATTTCTTACCAGTGACCACATTTCCACTCCAAAATGCAAACAAACATACAAAAACGTCACATTGATATTGCTGTTATTTTCGGTGACAATTTCAGAACCAGTGGCATGCTAACACCAAAATCATATAAATTTGTCATGGGATGTTAACGTGAGTTGATGTAGGTGGAATTAGACTACCCGATTCAGCAAAATCAATAGAACCTTATCTCACCAATATTCAGCTCCATTTTAAACCAATTTTGATTTATGTAATTACAGACCAAAGATATGTTAAACGACAAACCTGTTTCATCAAGTATAATCATCAAGAACAATAAAACTCCTTCCAATACTCGCAAACAACTCGAATGAAAAACTAGTGTCCAAGTTGTTTACTCAAACAATTTAATCAGATTATATATTAAACTAAAAAAATTTTGAGATAATTTATTTATGAGTGTAAGAGATTTCACATTAATTAGAATTCATCATATATTGATCCTCAGTTTATAAATTGATTTTGTAAGGATGAGTTAAACTTAAATTCACTTCTTAAAATGATATGAGAGCATATTCTAGCAAAGTTTGATGAGCCTATCGGACAATCACTCATAAATATCTAGTCTCTACGGATATGGAGGGGTAGTGGATGATGAAGAGATTTTTAGTCTAGCACAACTTAAGGGGTGACTTTGGATTAAGTACATGTTGAAGAGAAACTTTATCTCTTATTCTGACTGACATTTCTAAACCTCTTAAGTGTATACTTTTAGTGGTTTAGGTTTGTATTTTGTGTAGGAGGCTTTCATAGGGGTGGTGACTGAATTTGGGGTATGTAGTGTTCAATAGGAGGTTACTTGTTTTGTAGGTTTTGATGTTTGTGGGACTCAACTCCTACAGGAAGACGAGTGCAGTAATGGATTCCGATAGAGTGCAGGATTATTGTTGGGGCAATTCATACAATGTTGTTTTTAGCCTTTTTGTTATTTTGCAGGGGAGTACATGTGTATTGGTAGATATCCTTTTGGTTTTTGAGATCCTTTTAGGTCGGTCTACTTTGTACTTTTGTTATCTTGTTGAATCACATAGGTTGTCCTGATGGTGTCAAGTATTGAAGGGTTGGTGCCCCTGGTTTTGTCACGTGTATAAGGGTTGGTACACCCCTAAAGTGTGCCTCTTAATTTAATTTATTGTTATCTGTTCAAAAAAAAATCTAGTCTCCAGAGATGAGTTAAGTAATCTTGATGTGAAAAATCTTACATTAACTAAAAATAAGATCAATTCATGATATATAAGTGAGAACAATCCTCACTTTTTGTAAGTATAAGTCAGGTTTAAAACTCATTTTCTAGTAATGTCTAAAAAATAGTTTGCAATTTTGATTATGCTTGAACATTACTCTTTTATTATTATATGTAATTCTTTTTTTAAAAAAGAAGCATATTATCACCTCAAATTGAAGATAATTTATATACTAGCATGATACTCTTTTTATTTTTTTTTTCATTTTTATCCTTTCACTTTTGCAATTTTCATAGGATATTGACGAGGTTTGATCTTTTAAAAAATAAAACCACTTAATTTGACAACGAGATTGTTATTCATTGCATGTAAATAATTAAATCTTATGGATTATATTCCTGATACGCATAATAGTATTATATTATTTAAGAGATCGATATTAAAGATAATTTAAATATATTTTTTTCTTCAACTTTTTAAAATGTCTTTTAAAAATAAAGTGTAGTAATTAATTTTAACGAACTTGAGGTCCGTTTAATGACATTTTTTTTCTCATCTGGAGTGTGTTAGGCTGAGTGATGGTTGGCAAATGAATGGAATTACAAATGAAACATTCTCATTAACTTGCCAGTATGTTCATTCTTTTTCGTTTTTTTTATTACAATTTTAAATTATTTTGGTTTCCCTTATGGGCACAGTTGGTTCATGCTCCTATTTTTATTTTTATTTTTATGATGGATGGTGAAGAATAAACTTGGGTTCTTATTTTTTTTAATCAGTAATTAATAATAATAATAATAATAATAATAAAGAACTTGGATTTTCATTTGAGATCGATTTCGGAGCTTTTACCACAAGCAGAGCTTTTTCCTCCAAATGGACAAGAAAGTGCACATTAAACTCTTAAAATTTTTGGCTTATAGTCTCTATGTTTAATCTCTTTACTATTTTTGAGATATATTATTGAATTTGTATTATTTTTTCCTATTGTGATATATGCATTCATATAATGATACTCTTTTTGGAAGATCAGTTGCATACTTCCTAAAATTTCTATGCACTTTACAATTTGCATTAACATCCTCATCTCCAATCAATCACAATTTCTTTCCGTTTGGTTGCTCTTATCGTTTTGTTTGGTGAGAATACATTGCTTGGTGTTATTTTAGGAACCGCGCATGCATTACAGCCAGATTTTTATAAATGAGATATAATTTGTGTATAATAGTTGACTTATTAATTTTTGCTCCATAGACTTTTTGGTTATAGTTGGAAAATAATAGTTTCACCCATTCCAAAAGAAAAAGCACACACTTAATAACTCGTTTTAATAATATATTTTAAGTTAAAAAATAAAAAATATAATTAAAATATGAATATTTTATGTTGTTAGAGGGATGTTTCTTTCTTATGCTATCAAACACCATATTTATGGTTATGTACTAACGAACACGTTACTTAACATTTGACTATATTAACAACTAAGCTTTCAAAGAAAAAAAACAAAACAAAAAAGAAAGTTAAATTGACTTCTAGTTTTTAAAGCTATTTCACATACTTTGAGTCTTATAAAAGAAAAATTATAATACAAACATCTTTTTTTATAGAAGATGATCAATGATTAATGATCGATAATCTAGACTACGTTCTTTTAATTTCATTAAGTCAACTTTTATGAGCTTACTTTTATGATTTCTTTTATTCTATAGTTTTTTTTTTTTTTCAATCTGGCCTACTTTTTGCCGGAATTAAGTGGGTATGGAATCAGGCATTTTCAAATGGTTGTGCATTTCTAATATTTTGGAAGAGGGAGATGAGTTAAGAGACGGCTTCGTTTACTAATGAAACAAAATATTAATTTTTGTTAAACAAAAGTTATATAATAAGTACGACACGGTTGTTTTTTTTATCAGTTGTCAAATACATGAAATATTTTTGTTTGAATCGCATTTTTTTTTCATGAGAGTCAACTTTATTTTTTTTATGAGAATTCATGCCAATTAGAGATATTTATAAGATGGTTAGACAATGGAGTTTTGTTTACACACGTAAGACTCGAAGTCAAAGCCTTATTTTCAAAAAAACAAAACATATTTTCCCTCGTAGGGTAGGTAGAGTTTCATTGTGGTGTGGTTTTCATTATATTTTGACAGTAAAATATGGCAAAAAAGTGAATCCCAAAATTTTAGCCGTTAAACGCTTAGTGGCTTCATATGTTATACTTTCAATCGCCGAAAGAAAGATACAAGAAAATGTGTGCATCACAGAATGTGGTCGATTCATTTTCAATTCTGTAATCATTTCTTACAACTCCAAGGGTTCATCTTCAACCTCTCCAATACAATATTTAGCAGTTTTTCATTTTCAGTTAAGTTTGTACTGCCATCATTGATTCACTAAATTTGTTGTGATAAAATATATGCCTTCAGTGGAGACGCAGACAGTGGGGAGCAAAATGAATCGTGAACTAGTTAAAATAATTAAGTTGGAATACTAATTTATTCATATCTTTATTCAGAAAGTTATAATCACTCTCCTGATTTATAACTTGAAAGTTATACTAGAATAATACTACTAACTTAACCTAAAAAAATTATTTGTAAAATGTGATTTTTATTTTAATTTATATTATAATTTTATGTTATCTTTAATGAGAATGAGATGTTGAATGAAATCAATTTTAATAAAAATTATTTTAAATTTTATTGAATGTAGCAAATATGTATATTTATTTATGTTTTTCTAAAAAAAAATTGTTAAGTCTTTCAAAAAGATTCACCATATATTTTATTCAAGTTTTTATTTTAAAAACTCCAAATTTTGTCAAACAATTTGCACATGGTTTTATTAAAAAGATTTGAACAGGGACAGCGAAACCTCTCCCAATGGAGAATCATAGGGACTTTGATGCTTGCATTTATAGCACTAAGGTTGACTTCCTCGAGCACTAAATTAAAATTGGTTGAAGTTCGTAATACAAGAAATAAAAATGCATTTATTCAATACGGTGGTATCCATATGGTTGCTTTAGATTTAAGCAAAATATGCTTCTTGCCCTAAACACGGGGTTTAAAAACCATGCTTAAGAGATTCTGAAAGCGTTCAATTAGTTGTTATTTTTCTTGAAATAAAAAAAGAATTACACACACACATCCAAACGGTTACTTCTTGGAACAAATAAAAAGAAGCTATCGAGAGATTATGAAAACGCTCAATTAAGTATTAATTTTTGTGTAATAAAATAATACTTCTTTCAAAAGAATTTCTTGAGTAATAAACTGTGCACGACATAGAAAGAAGAAGGAATTATGTTCAGTAATATAACTTCACGGATATTCCTCAGACAAAAAGTTTTTCACTGTATAATTTTCAAATTAAATATAACAATTACTAATAACATATTAGCCAAGGCAAACTGTAAATTGGTACAATTTGTAGTCTAAGCTTGATATTATGCCTTTGGTAGCAAATTGAATGATAGATTTTGATATATCGAGAATAATCAGGATACCATAAAATAAGACATAATTCAAGCACTCAATCATTTTGAACATTCTGTAAATATTTAATAGGCGTTGCAATTCATCCTTCGTAATCTTAGTGCCTAAAACAGATAACATAAAGAAAGTAGGTCTATATCTTTGATGGATCTTTTCACAAGATAATAATTAAAATGTTGTCAAATATGATTAAAAAAGTGCTGCTTAATATTATAGATATTTATTAAAAAAAAACTATTGGATAATATTTTGGTAGTTAATGAGTAGTAGAATAAACGAAGTTAATGAAGTTGTAAAAAATTAGATGAAAAAGAAAAATGAGGTAATAATTAAGGTGGATTACATTGATTGAAAAATTGAGAATTTTTGTATTACAAAATAGATAAATTAGATTTTTACAGTAACTAGATTGGATAGGATAAAAATTATATAATGAGTCATCTACAATCTTAATTTTGGGCAATGAAAGTCTTATTTAAAAATTTAGGCCAACCATATAAAATTAACATAGAGGGATTCTATGACTTCATTCTTGTTCTTAACAGTAGCATAACGTTTAGCTAAAATGGTTAGACATGCAATTAAGAAATGCTAGTTTGAAAAAGTGAAAGTAGGAAAAATTGAAATTAAGTTGACATCTTACAATTGCTAATGATACATTATGTGATATGTGAAGCTAAGTATTAAATATTTTGGTCATAAACATAGTGAGATGCTTTGGACTAGCATCGAGACTTAGGATAAACTTTTACAAAAGTATGATAGGAGCTCTGCGTGTAAAGAAGGATATACTAAAAAGATTTTCTATGTTACTAAATTGAGTCTTGTGAAAGTCTCATTTAAATAAATTGGACGTCTATTGAGAAAATATATAGAAGAATAAATTCTAACCACATATGTGAACAAGGTTAGAATTAAACTTACGAGATGGAAGGATATGTTCTTATCTTTTGTTGGTCGTACTTATCTTATTAAATTTGTAATCACAACCTGATTACTTTACTTTCTATCATTCTTTAAAGTTCCTTAATACATATGTCAAGAAATTAGAAAGATACAAAAAAAATCTTTCTCTAATATTAAGGGTCTGAGAAGAAAGATAGCTTGGATTAAGTAGAAAAATCTATATAAAATAAAGTAAGAGGAGGGCTACATATCAAAGAGATAGGGAAGTTTATTATTGTTTTATTGGCTAAGTGGAAGTGGAGATTAGGTGTGAAAAGCAATGGTCTATAGAAGGACATGTTGGAGTCTAAATATAGAACGTGGAGATAATTAATATAAATCTTGGTAGTGGAGACATATGAAATATGTGTGGAGAAAGACAATAAGATAATTGGTTTGACAATAATACAAATTGAAAAGTGTGATCAGGTACTATCGTAAAATTTTTTGGAGGATGAAATGATAATGTGAAAGACCTTTTAATCATATGTTCCCTAAATTATAGTATAATCATATCAAATATAAAGATAGAAGAATAGAGAAACTAATTTATATCTCTTGTGTGGTCTCTCATTACATTTAGGTCAAATAGTAAATCTTGCACCGTAGTGTTTTATATTTATACTTTATAAATCTTTTAGATATGAGAGTGGAACTACGATATAAATAAACATAAGTAACTTTAGAGGTGCCATTTATTAAGTTCATTGTAAACCAACTGAAGCATTTCAAATGCTCTTATTAAAATAATTAAATAAAATAACCTAGTTAGATTAGAAATAAAAAATATATTTTGATTTACTAAATTAGTTGAGAGGACAAAAGTAGAAAAAACATTAAAATTTAAAAGACAAGTTATAATTTAAAAATATACATAGACTGATATAATATGTTGTGTGGAACATTTGTCAGGAATCTAAAACTATAAATAAAGTTAATCATAATTAATGTTAATTAAATATCTCAAGTCACTTTATACTTTCAGAATTAACCAACAAAGTCATGACAACCCAAACCCATTATAAATAATATTCTCACTCATATTTATAAATAGCTTGATACTACTTGATAAAAGATACATTTTGGAACTAATATTCAATGCTCTAAATACTGAATAATTATTGAAGAACTTTCTATAAACATCTTCCACTTCTGGCTAAATAAAAAAAATTAACACTTAAAATTTCCTGCAAAACAAAATGCACATTCTCAATTTATACGAAATGTGATATACAAGGATAAGTGTGGTAGACTATAACTTAACATAATAAATAATAAACCGTGAAAGATTTATAAGATATGTTATATTTCTTTTTTTTTATTTGATTAAATTTATTTTCTCATAATTACTTTGATATAACATTTGTCATCTCATTTTTTATTATTTTATAATAATTTTGAATCAATTATCCATCTATTATCAAGAGTAATCTTTTTAACATCTTTTGTCATAATCTTAATATTTAACTTTTTTAGTAAACATATTTCCTCTTTTTGTTCTACCAATATAAGTTTGGTAAAGGAAGATTGAGTCCGTACAAAGTTCATGAATTTTTGGACAAAATTCCAAACCTATTCACATTCCCAAGGTGTAAATTATATTTCATTTTCACAAAGGGAGATAAATGTAAAATATAAAAGAACAGCAGAAAAAAGAGAATAAGCCTGCTGGTCCAAGACCGAACACTCAAAGATGGAAGAATACAACCAAAGAAGAATAACTTCAAAAATAAAGGAGAATGATTCAAGAGAAGAAGAAAGAAACTTTGGAGGACTTTGATTTCTACTTTTGGATATTACCCTGAGTCTCGTACGAAAGAAGTCTTGGAAAACGAATTTGTTAAAATGTCAGACAATATTTTCCTCACTTCGCACTACCAATGCGTCCATGGTGTTGTCAAGAACCTTTTCTCTAATAAAGTCATGCTCATCTGGTTCTTGGGACGATTATGTCTCTGCCTGCGTTTGTGCTCGTGTTTGCATTTGATCTCCCTTTGATTCTACTTTGCACTCTGTCCTACACCGTTTCAATCCAATAGAAACTCCAACCAACTTAGGAACCTCTACCTCTGCCCTATTCACCATCGTACATGGCAAGAAGCCAGCGGCGCCATCGACATGCACGATATCATCAGTCGAAGAAACATGCTTTGTAGGCAAAAGCTTTGGAGCTTTTCCTTCCGACACCGACACATTCACATCACCAGCAGATGATTCTAACTGTCGACAGCTAAAACCAGAACCGTAATTGGTCAACAAAGTGAGTATGTTATTACAAAAACTCTTCAATTGACTCATC
>Ga0099825_1009164_pt1 | contig 11400 bp, 10 predicted proteins | sample SiratroredBW_FD_76838 | JGI IMG/M metagenome (GOLD analysis project Ga0099825, IMG submission 76838) | Root nodule microbial communities of legume samples collected from California, USA - Siratro red BW | ecosystem: Host-associated > Plants > Roots > Nodule | place: USA: California | collected...
CCCCCCCTCCCTAAAAATCAGGAATATATGTTATCAATTCTTGGTTCTAATCTATTAATGAATTGAATAATTGATTGCTGCAGTCAAAGCAGCTTAATCTGAAAATAATTTCTTCAGACTTGGGGCCAGGGAAATTGCTAATAGTCGAGTGATGGAAGAAAGAAAAGGAATATAAATCTTAGTCATACTCTAGCGGACCCTTTAATTGGTTGGTCGCAAATATTTATCCTTTAATTAAGTTTTTGCATGACTTTGACTATATGCTTTCTTAGCAAGATTGGAGTGACATTCTGTTTCGTATATGGTTATCTACCTTATTTTTTTCCAGTACTTATATGCAACCAACTAGTAATACGGTCTTTTTTGGTCAATGGCTCCTAAATAACAGGGGCTACAAGTGGTGCAATGGACGCCGGGAACTTGTTGAAGCCAATGCTTGGAAGAGGTGAACTTAGATGTATAGGAGCAACTACATTGAACGAGTATAGAAAATATATTGAAAAGGATCCTGCACTTGAGCGTAGATTTCAGCAAGTATTTTGCAGTCAACCATCTGTTGAAGATACAATATCCATTCTTCGTGGGTTGCGGGAACGCTATGAGTTGCATCATGGAGTCAAAATATCAGATAGTGCACTTGTTTCAGCTGCAGTTCTTGCAGATCGATACATTACAGAGCGCTTTTTACCTGACAAAGGTAAGATCTGACATTAGCCCATATATGATGTGTCGATTCCTTTGTAATAATTTATTTTAGGGTTACTTTCAAAAGTTTGGTCATAGCTAGAACAGTGTAAAGTTAGTTTTGAAAAAAAAAAAGCATTCCCTCTCTCTCCTATAAGCCTTTAGATTGTTAATAGCTTGGAATTTTTTTTCCCTTTTAGCCATTGATCTTGTTGATGAAGCTGCTGCGAAGCTGAAGATGGAGATAACCTCTAAGCCTACTGAATTAGATGAGATAGACAGGGCAATATTGAAATTGGAGATGGAAAAGCTCTCTTTGAAAAATGACAATGACAAGGCATCTAAAGAAAGATTAAGTAAGCTCGAAAATGATTTGAGTTCTCTTAAACAGAAGCAAAAAGAATTGGCAGGACAATGGGACAATGAAAAAGTTTTTATGACACGAATAAGGTCAATCAAAGAAGAGGTAATGTTTAGTTTGTATGTAGTCAGTCACAGTCCCCCCGCCCCCCTGGAAAAAAATTCTGCACCTTACATGTTGTAAAAATTTGCAGATTGATAGAGTCAACCTAGAGATGGAAGCTGCTGAACGTGATTATGACCTGAATCGGGCTGCTGAACTCAAGTATGGAACTTTGATGTCCCTTCAGCTCCAATTAGAAGAAGCTGAAAAGAACCTAACTGAGTTCCGAAAGTCTGGGAAATCTTTACTTCGAGAAGAGGTCACTGACCTTGATATTACAGAGATTGTTAGCAAATGGACTGGTATACCATTATCAAACCTCCAACAAACAGAGAGAGAAAAGTTAGTCTTGCTGGAACAGGTTCTTCACAATAGAGTGGTTGGTCAGGATATCGCTGTAAAATCTGTGGCTGATGCAATTCGTCGTTCAAGGGCTGGATTGTCTGATCCAAACCGGCCAATTGCAAGCTTCATGTTCATGGGTCCAACTGGTGTTGGCAAAACTGAGCTTGCCAAGGCTTTGGCTGGTTACTTGTTTAACACTGAAAATGCTCTCGTTAGAATTGATATGAGTGAGTACATGGAGAAACATGCTGTCTCACGTTTAGTTGGAGCCCCTCCTGGTTATGTTGGTTATGAAGAAGGAGGTCAGCTGACTGAAGTGGTCCGGAGAAGACCCTACTCTGTGGTCCTATTTGATGAAATAGAGAAGGCACATCACGATGTCTTCAACATATTGTTACAGTTGTTGGATGATGGAAGGATTACTGATTCCCAAGGAAGGACTGTTAGCTTCACGAATTCTGTGGTGATTATGACTTCAAACATTGGTTCACATTATATACTTGAAACTCTTCGTAGCACACAAGATGATAAAACTGCAGTCTATGATCAGATGAAGAGACAAGTTGTTGAGTTGGCTAGGCAAACATTTCGTCCAGAGTTCATGAATCGCATTGACGAATATATTGTGTTCCAGCCTCTGGATTCCGAACAGATAAGCAAAATAGTGGAGCTCCAGGTAATTGATATGTTTATATTAACTTAATCCCTTTAAACTTAATTTGATTTCTTCCATTTCCTCAGTACATAGCTGCTCTTTTTAACAACTTTTAATCGTATTGAAGTTTCTTTAGATTGTTTACAATTTAATACGTGTAAAATTGTTCTTTTGTTTTGATTTCCATTCTGAATAAACCATCAATTTGATTTCTCAAGTATTACCTTCTCTTCTCAATAGTTTAAAAAAAAAATGAAATTATAATATTTATAAAATTTCATTTTTTTAAAACTTATTATGGAGAGAAGGTAACATTTTAGGAACCAAATTGATGTATAATTATTCTATTCTGATTGCTGGGGCGGCATGCTAATGTAGACGTTTTCTCACCTTCTACAGATGGAACGAGTGAAAAACAGGCTTAAGCAAAAGAAAATTGATCTTCATTACACAGAAGAAGCTGTTAAACATCTTGGTGTACTGGGTTTTGATCCAAATTTTGGTGCAAGACCAGTTAAAAGAGTGATACAACAGTTAGTTGAAAATGAAATTGCTATGGGAGTTCTAAGGGGAGATTTCAAAGAAGATGACTCAATCATTGTGGATGCCGATGTGACTTCATCAGGCAAAGAACGTTCTCTAAATAGACTGCTTATTAAGAAGTTGGACAGCCCTGTTGCGGATGCCATGGTTGTCAATCACTAATTTTGCCCGCTGCAAAGGTTTCACATAGATAAAAGTTTAGTTCACACTTTTTTTTATTTTTAAACTCCGTAGGACGTGACTGTAGTCCTTGTGTTTTGTTTGTTTTTTCTCTGTGTGTAATTATTGTCATAAGAATGTTCTGTTTCAGAATGTTTGTCGATTCTGGTTTCACTCTAGATTGAAAAGGTCATTAAATATCTTGAATTTTAAAGAAATTGTAATTATATTTAGCTGCAATTATATTTTTGGTCTATTGATGCTTTTAGAGACATTCCTAATTTTAAAAGCGTGAACTTTGGTACAACAGAAGTCACTAAATATGCTCAATTTAGAAGCCTATAGTTATATTTCATCGTATTCTTATTTTATCCTTTTGTTCATTTATTGATAATATTAAGAGATAATGGCAAATTAAGAAGGAATAACGTATAATTTGAAGTAAATTAAAACAACAGAGATTAGTATTAGAAGGTACGAAAAATAACTGGTGAGGAGTTAGTAAATATTATATGCATATTATTGAAAGAGAAAAAGTGTTAAAAATGATGGAAGAAAATATGCAGTATTAATGTTATTTTGCAATTTTTTCTATCGAAGTTCCTTGGTCATGAGTAAAATAGTTCATTCATTCTTATACGTTATAAAGTAGTTTTTTATCATTAGTTTTGCATATGATCTATATTTTTGACGTGGCTTTGTCGTTCTGGAATGTGTAATCAAATGTACTAATTAATTAAGAATATCTATTTACAATAAATCATCATTATTTTTATTTAAGATGGCTTCTTCAATGGTGACAATCATATAATTTCTTGCAAGGCATGTTGGACTTTCGATGGTAGAATTTTGAGCTCACAAACGACCGCACTGCATTTTGCACCCCATTGTTTTAAACCTGTACGATGGTGAAGTAACATAATTTTCTCCTAAAAATAAATTTTAGATTGAAAATACATTTTAAGACATACAATCCAAAATGCTTTAAAATATTTTACATTATATATTCTGAAATACATTTTCATAATCAGAAATGCTTTCTAGAATCTATAATCCATAATATATTTTTGGATTTATAGATATATACTGGATTGTGTAATTCATAATGTATTAATACATTTTGGATATTTTGGATTGTATATTTTAGAAGGTATTTTATTATTTTAAAAATAAATTTATTATATAATGAAACTAAATATAATCCAAATATATTCTTCCACCCCCTATATTTTTAAGTTGCATCCAATAATTTTCAAATTTTCAATTTTACCCTTATGAAACAAATTTATGATTGTGGGCACATGCAGTGCTTTGGTGTTAGTGTTTAGATACATTTGTAAAGGTTGTGTGTCTACTCAGTGGTGGTGCTTGGTTTTTTGGTGACTGTAGGTTGATCTACGATTTTGGCGAGTCTTTGTTTTTCAGTTGTCTTGTTCAGTTTACTTTTGGATTTGGATTATGAAATTTGGCAACCTTCATTATATAATTCTGAACACAAAACATAATAATTTTATATTATAGAATCTACAATCCAAAATGAGAATTTATATTTCAAAATATACAATTCAAAATATAAAATTTGTATTTTAAAATATTCAATTCAGAATAGAACAAAATTGTATTATGGATTGAGCATTGTAGTTATACATTCCTGAATATGTAATCCAATTTTCTTTTTTTTTGAATTGTACAATTCAAAAATTCCCAAATTACCCAATCCATAATAAACATCAACCTCAGCGAGAACTAGAAAAGGATGCAAAAAAACTAACCTTTTCAACTGAGACGGTAGGGCAGTGGCTAGCCGAAGCGGTTCTTGGAAGCGACACACTGTTCCAAGCAGAAGCTTTCAAGCAAACACCCATGGAGGAGAAGCACAGGGGTGCTAGGCGGAGGAAAAAAATGAAATGGGAAAGAAAATGAAAAAAAAAATTATAAATGTTAATAAGGGAAAATGGTCGTTTCACCACCCCATGCGGGTGCAGCTTGAGACCATGGGGGTGCAGGAAGAAAAGGCCAAAGTTTTATAGTTGAAGCCCACAGAAGCTTGAGTTAAAAGTTAAGAAATGGAATTATAACATACTTTGTATAGAACGGTACAAGTTTGAGTTACAGATAGGAAATAGAGCTATGACATATATGATATAGGTTCGTAACAGATATTATATAACCTTTTTGACATTATCATTAATAATACGTGAATTCACTGAACTTATTACGATCAAGATTCTTAAAAATCTACTCACCATTACGGTTTTAAAGTAATTTGATACCCCGTGTTTACGAGTGTGAATTTTTGTGATATGTGATTGAACTAGTTTAATAAATGGACTGACTGAATGAGTCCTATTGACTTAAGCAAAACTCTGAAAATAATATGTAATATATACTTTATTTTTATGTTAATAGAAAATGTAAATAAAGATTAGTACTTTTAAATTATAATGTGAACATTTATATAACATTTGTTTAAAGGCATAAATTGATTAAAATGTTTATCTAATTTAATTTCTTTGATATGAATTATACACATGACCTGTTTATTCACAGTTCCTTCATGCAAGGGTCCATCCTTCGCCGTATTCTGTTTTAGCAAATATCTTCTCTCTACTGAAAACCAAAACCACCTCTCAAACCTTCTTTTCTGTGGAATTGTTGTGTGGCGAGACTTACCCGAAGATGGAAGATTGAGGAGCCAAGAAAAGAGAGTCGAGAGAAATTAAGAAGGTGCTTGAAATGACGCACTGAACTGAAGATGGAAAGGCTCTTGAACACCCTTTTTCTCTGCTCAGGCTGATGGCGTAAATTAGTATGTGTGGTCTCCAGTTCCTAGAAATGTATTAAAATTAAATTGATGGAGATGAAAGACCAAACTTGTGTACAAGAATAGGAGTACTTACCACATTGCCATTCTAGACAGCAACGAAATCAGCAAATGCAAGAAACCATTCTTTAACCCATGCTTAATGAATGCAATTAGGAATATTTAATGGATACATAAGTAAACATGCATTAAACGCAATTGATATGAATACTGTGTATGGTTACCGTCACATCAGGTATTAGCATGACTTTACAGTAAACCTGCTTTCCTACCGTATTCATGATATATGTCTCACCTTAAAAACATAGAACATGCTGAATGACTGTACTAAATCAATAATACGCTTCAACAAAAAGGAGGATATAAAAGCTAGTGATCCCATATCCCCAATTCAACAATAATACCTAAGGACGTAAACGGAAATAGAGAGAAACAATATGAATAAGAGAAAATATCAATGCACCGAAAGTCAATGACGTTACTAAAAGAAGGGGACAAAGTTGCTTGGAAATATAACTAGGCAACACTTTCAGCTTGTCCGCATGTGAAATGCATCGATTACCATATAGAATATGTGAGAATGGGATAATTTGGTAAAAAGCCTTTTCCATGCCCTCTGTATGATATCTTCATCATCTATGTCGTCAAAACTAATACCCTCAAGACAATATCATCATAAAATAAAGACGAGAAACAAAGAAAAAAGAGAAAAATAACCTTGTCAAACATTTGCACACAGTTCTATGACTTCGGGCAGGTTACAAACAGAAAATGCAACACATGATCCCTGTTATTTATAATTCTTTACCGGAAATCCAATAATGAACGGAGAAAGTAAAAGGATACCCCAATCAGCAATGCTTCTCCCACGTTCCTCTGCCACGTGTTTAACTCTGAGAAAGTAAATGAAAAAAGGTCACCGGGTTTCAGAAGCACGTTTAGTGACCTGAAAGAATTTTCATTGAAACTTTTAGTCACAACACGATGAAGCTCCAGAAAAACCTTCGTTTCTAAAAACTATTAATATCTTAACAAATCAATAAAAAAAGAAACAAGTTTGGATAAGAGCAAAGGTCTTCAATTAATAAAGCATCAAAATTCAAAGGAATCGAATAATATACTGCCGAATCAAATACCACCTTTATGGAAACTTGATCTTCTCTCCCTCCCGCCAAACCCCACGCGCCTCACTGCTAGCTGAGGCGTGAACTCTTGTGATTTACAAAATTAAAGCCTACATTAAGAGGGTTAATTTTGTGGAGTGTCAAATACAATGCGGAAAGTATTGCATTACAATAACATGTCAGCTTCCTTAGCTCAATTGCTCAACGACATAGCTCACGAATGGCTTATAAAATGAGCAAACTTGAGAAGATTAAGCATATTGGCCCTTAACTTCCAATAGTTTTCTTTAACATTTTCATAATTTTCGAGGGAAGAGAAGTTTCAGCTCAGAGTAGACTCCAACCAGCTTTCTTTCCCATTGAACACCTCTCTTTCATTGTCCTTCTCACATTTTCTGCTTCTTCCCACCTCCCAATGGAGCTATACAAATTGGCCAACATTATATAGTACCCGTCATTTTGTGGTTCAGAGTCAATAGCATAAGTTGCAATACTTATTCCCATCTCTACTTGATTGTAAGTTTTACAATGACCTAACAAAGCTCCCCAGACACCGCTGTCTGGAGAAATAGGCATAGATAGGACCATAGCTTTTGCTTCCTGCAGATTACCTGACCTTCCCAAAAGATCTACCATACAAGTGTAGTGCTTTAAATTGGGACTCAAAGAATAACTCAGCATTCTCGCGAACACGTACTTCCCTTCTTCAGCAAGTCCTGCATGGGCACATGCTGAGAGAAGAGAGAGGAAGGTAATATCATTGGGCATAACGTTTGATTCCTCCATTTGTCGGAATATCTCCAAAGCAGATTCTGCGTATCCATTCATTCCATAGCCTGAAATCATTGCATTCCAGCAAATTTCATCCTTCTCCATCATAGAGTCAAATACCATTCTCGACTTTTGCAGCTGACCACATTTAGCATACATATCAACCAACGCGGTGCCAAGAGGTAAATTGAGTCTAAAACCACTTTCATTTATGTAGCCGTGAACTCTTTCTCCTTTCTCTAGAGATGCAAGGTGAGAACATGCTGAAAGCACTACCACAAGTGTGGCTGTATTGGGCTGCTGATCTTCTCTAACCATTTTATTAAATAAATTTACAGCCTCTTCATGCTGCTTGATGTGAACATGAGACGAAATCAAAGTGTTCCACGACACAACATCCCTCTGAGACCTGTTAAATATTCTCCAAGCAAAGGTCAGATTACCACATTTTCCATACATCTCTATGAGCGAGTTGGTGACCGAGATGTTACCATCCAAGAAACCCTTTATCACGTTGCAATGAATCGACCTTCCCAAATTAACTGCTCCCAACCGAGCACACGAGGCAACAGCTGAAACTACGCCAATTGAATCAGAACGAATACCTAAACATTGCATCTCCCTGAAGAGCTCCACACACTTCACGTTCTCCCCTATTCTATCATACCCAAAAACCATAAAGTTCCAGCACTCTCCGCTCCCTCGACACATTGGGAAAATCCTCTCTGCCAAACTTAACATTCCAAACTTGCAGTACATAAACAACAGCAAATCATCAACTTTCTCAGCATCCACGTAATGTCTCCTTATAATCACTCCATGAAACGCTTTCCCTTGAGACACATCCATGGAATTACCAAACCCCGAAAGCATGCAACCAATAACAATCCCATCTGGACGTATTTCGTTTTCCTGCATTTCTCTATACAACTTCACACACTCCCCCATCATCCCAAACCTCGCACAAACCCCAATGATGGACGTCCAAGACAAAAGATCTTTGTGAACCACCTCACAAAATGCTCGATAGGCTTCTCGCGGGACCCCACATTTGGAATACATATCCAAAACGGAAGACTGTAGAAAAGAAGCAACCCCCTGTTTGATAACCACCCCATGCAAGCACGCGCCTTCTCCCGCAGCCCCAAGATTCCCACACGCGAGAAACCCACCCTCCCACGTTCTAACGTTGGGCTTCTGAGCATCCTCACCAACCTCATACATGTCACGTAGACACTTCAAACTCTTCGCCGGCTCCGCATTCTGTACGTGGCCGATGATAAGTGCAGTCCAAGCAGCCACATCCCGAACAGGAATTTCATCAAACACCTTGCATGCATGGTCCATTTCACCACAACGCGAGTAAAACGACACGAAGGCAGTGGACGAAGAATGGAAGAGGCCGGTTTTGAAGGCGAGAGCGTGGAGCGAGGCGCCGTGGGGGAGGAGCGAGAGATGCGCGGAGGCGGAGACAACGATGGGAAGAGTGAAATGGTTGGGAGAGAGGTTGGAGGCGCGTCTCATGTGTGAGAAGAGGGAGAGAGCGTGGGGGAAGAGGGAACGGGAGAAGAGGGATTTGAGGAAGGAGTTGTAGACGAAGGTGTCCTTGGAGGGAAGAGAGTGGAAGAGGGTGGAAGACGAAACGTGGTCGTTTTGGAGAGAGTCGTAGAGAGCGATGAGCTTTGCAGCAATGAAGAGGTTGGTGGAGTGGCCGCACGTGACGGTGAGCGCGTGGAAGCGGCGGAGGGATTCTATGGTTCTGACGTGGTTGGCGAGGAAGATGAGTTCGCCTGCATCGTACACCTTCAACGTGCGTATCAACATTCCTCTCTGTTAACGTTTTCATTCACCTCGTAAAGCTTTCTTATACACCACGCATTCAACCGTCATCAACACAAACTTCAACTTAGCAGAGAGAAAAACAACAAACATCGTCGTATCACAACAATTGTGATTTCAGAAAATTCAAGTGAAACCAAGACTGAACCTTCACTGTTCCTATGAATCACAATTGAATATTTGTAATTTTAACCAGTGAAATTGAGTTTCAGTTAGTTGTATAAATAAGCCAAAACATCTTTATAGCTTTTGAATAATGTAGTTGGACTTCAACCATCTCTATAAACAAAGATGAATCCGTATAGGTTTTAATGTAGAGTGAAAAGTCCACGTGACTTGTTGACCTTGATAATCCTTAAGTATTAGTAAAAAGTAAAAAAAAAGAAAAAACTACAAAACAAAATGTGTGTGTATATATAATGAGATAAATATCTTATATAGATATTATTTATTAGAATAACATAACAAAATGAATATCAATCAGAATAGACAAATCAATGTTGGCAAAAGAGCTGACAAACTATAGACCATAACAAATGTGCAGAAAAATTAAAATTCTGTCTAGATTGATATCGCATTAATAGATAATAGATAAATATTAAATCTATTTATAAAATTCCTATTTCTATTTTTATTCGTAGCTGCTGAATAGCGGAGACAAGGAGACAAGGTATCTTAACCGGTGAACTTTTCTATTTTTATAAGGAGTATTTATTGTTGAAAATATCAAGATATCGTTAAATATTAATTTCCTGTTAGAATCTTAAATAACAAATCCCAAGAATCCTTGTTATTTTATGTCAAAAGCATAGGGCAAGTTAAGAAAATAATTATTTGTGAAACAGGAGAAAACAAATACGAAAATCCAATTTAACAAAGAATGAATAGATAGAGTGAAGAGGTAGATGAATGAACTGGTCATGGATCGGAGTAGCTATGTTGCTCACAGGCCTTCCATCTCAGTGTGAAGAGACGAATAGACAAGAGATTGGAAAAGTAAGTAATCACGGATGAGCTATGTCCCTATGATAACATAGCTACAATTTTAGTGCTTTTAATCGATAAATTATTTTTTAGAGTTGGAAGAGTAGGTGAAACTAAAATCACTTATTCATATTTGAGTTTACTTTTTTTACAGATTGTGGTAATTTTGTAATTTTTTATGATGCATTAGTACTAATATGATACAATTTTATAGTAAAGAATTAGGACATATATTATATAATTTTAGTTTGGTTAAAGTAAAATTATATTAGTTCTTTGCGACTACGTTTTCGTTATAAAGTACTTTGATTAAAGTTAATCAAGTTTTATATGTATAAACTTCGATCTATAATCAAAGTCATATTTGTTTAAAATGATTTTATATTTACATTGAAACTGTATTAAATTAATATAGTTTTACTTTGATCAGACACTGTATCATGTATATACGATTTTTTTTCATAATAAAATCATATTATCTGGCAATGACTTATCTTTTATATAATAAAAAATATATATTTCAGAAATAAATTGGCATAACTGTATCACTTTAAAAAAAACTAACATTTGGACACATTTAAAAAAAAAAAAAAAACTAATACGAGTAAATAATATGAGCATGACACACATGACTTTGGTTTAGTAAAATAAAATTGTGTCACATAAACGTAACTTCAATATAATTGTAAAATCAATTTAAAGAATATATATCTTTAATTAAGGTTAGTCTATATCTTTATATCTGTATATATATTTTTTATTTTAAATAAAGTCATATTAAGATTATTTAAATTCAAATCAGATTATACTTTGCATGACTTCATTTAATATATATATATATATATATATTTATTGTTGAGAAACTCACGCTATAAACACACTATAAACACAGGAACGAACGAAAATGAACAAAGATGAAGAAAATAGAGAACACAAGATTTAACAAGGTTCGACAATTTGTCTACGTCCTCGGGAGCGTTTGAGCGGCTGTGTTTTGTTATTAGAGAGA
>Ga0099825_1009166_pt1 | contig 11397 bp, 4 predicted proteins | sample SiratroredBW_FD_76838 | JGI IMG/M metagenome (GOLD analysis project Ga0099825, IMG submission 76838) | Root nodule microbial communities of legume samples collected from California, USA - Siratro red BW | ecosystem: Host-associated > Plants > Roots > Nodule | place: USA: California | collected...
AAATATATATATATATAAAAATAAAATATATATATATATATTTATAAAATTATAAATATATATATATAATATATATATATATATATATATATATATATATATATATATATATATATATATATAAAATAATGAGTAAGCAAATTAAAATTTCTTCTAATGCTAATAACATGTATACAATCTACATAAAGATAGATTGGGTGAAAAGATATGTGTCAGTATGAAAATTACACAAACACACTTATTAATGAAAAGAAGGGAACCAGTCTTAGATAGAACATAAATAAGAAAATGCTCACAAGAATTGAATATAAAATTAGGGTGTTCCAAATGTGAAGTAAACCAGTTAAATATTAGGATGGTCTGGTAGTAAAATTCTAGATTTTTTTATGAAAGGGAGCAGAGGGATTAGTAATATGATATATATAGTTTGTTTGGTAATAATATGTTGATAGTGCAACTCTGAAGGTATAAATAATTTAGATATGGGTATGCTAAAAATGCAATTGTTGCATATAAGACCATAAAATTGGAGGTTGACTTGGTGAAATTAAAATGATGAAATTACTAAGAGGGTACATAGGTCACTGATAGGGTGAAAACTAGGAAACATTTTGCTCATTGCTATGCAAGTACAAAGATGAAAAGGCAAAAGGATAAAAAAAATGAAAACCATTGGCAGAGGAAATTTCTATAGCAACAAGAGATATTCCTACAATATGGAAATTATAAAAAATTGTTAATGCAAATGTTAATATAACACTAGAAGGTAAACGCAGTATATGAAGTGGAATATTGTTGGGATAGGCTGAAACACAAACTACAACTCCAAAAACCAAAACCAAGATAATATGGAGCATTGAAGACAATGCAAGATTGGTTGGATGTTATTGAAAGATTCAAAGTGCTTTTGATTCAGCATCTCAGAGTATCTATTGGGGAAGATCCTAAACATTTAGTATCTTGATAAGTTGGAGGAAAATCTTATATGAATATAGCTTCTTTTCTATGACTTTGGCGTACTAATTAGAGAGCAGAGTATGCACACTAAGTCAATTTTTCTAATTTATTGAACTATGAATAAATTTGCACAAACATTTTTTCATAAATATTGTTATATATTTATATCTTTTTTATTACCAATAAGAAATAACAAGAATTTCAATTACAAAGAGTTCAATGCACCCCAACATAAGCTAAAAAAAGTCATAAAATAGTTACCACGTTATTTATCCACAAGAAGCATGACCATAATTTCTCATAAAAGAATTTGATGTAATCAACCAAATGATTATATTAAATAAATTTAACAATTCTTTGAGCATAAGAAGGATATACATAAGAGTGAAAACAAATTAAAGATGTGAAAATTTGATATGAAAACAACATTATCCTTCTCAATTAACTTATAAGTCGGAATCACCTCAAATTTAATATTCGAAATATTTTATCTAATAAAAAAAATTTATTATCAAATTTTAAGGAATTATCTAACTATACATTCTTCACACAAAATACACTATAATCGAGGCAGTGATAACATATAGTTGTTATGATCATGATTTAAAAATGTTAAAATTTTTTATATAGAAATTTCATCACTGTTATAAAGAAGAATGTCTTTGACTTAATTTTAAATGTATTTCACAAATAACTTTATTAAAGAAATACGGAAAACTTTTATTATCTCCTTAGAGAATTGCATATAGAGACAGTAATGCACCCTCATTATAAAGATTATGATTTGTGGGTAACCTAATATACCTTAACCTATATAATATCATAAATTTGGATGATGCAATGGACTAGTAAATTGATTTGTTGATAAAACACTAGTCTTGTTTCACGGATGAGATAAAAATAAATGAATTAAGAGTTAACCTACACAATTAGTGGAAGGATCCCATATAGTGTAGTCCTTCTTATCAATAAATCTAAAATACAATTTTTTTCCTCAACTCAATATGCTTTGGAATGATACTATCAATAATGTGTAGCATGTTATGGAAAACTCATGCATTGTAGTTTTGAGACAAAGACATTATGTGAAATTCCAAATACATTCACAATGAGATCATCAAGACACCATAATCTTTTCAAAAATTTATTCTAAACCATCCCTAAGAACCCAATCCATTTTTTTATTACTACAGTACTAAGATATATGAATACCATAAACATAAGGATTATCTAAAGTCATATACACTATTAATCACAAATTACAATTTTGAAAGGCAATATATGGGATTCAATAGTCAATTATGAAAGAAAAGAGAATATTTCCATCCTCCTAGAGATAAGCATGAGTAAGACTTTAAGATAATCGATTCCATAATGGTTTTATTATATGATATCTATTCTCTAAAAATCATATTACTCCTATCTAACTAGATTGACCAAGTCACAACAAACCAAACCAAATGTCATGCCTTTAAAGTTTTTTTACCAAATAGAGCATGACAAAATTAGAGAAAACAAATTTTATTATCCACATTATATAGGTCCTTAAATACTCAATAGAAATAGTATAGTTTCCAAACAACATGTAACAACTCACAAGAGAACATGACATGATCAACATTCTCTTCATGCAATTTTACATAAATGACATATTAACTTTATAGGATCTGGTGCCATATTTATCTTCTTCAAATTGTCCTTGGTTGTCAATTTATGATGAATCATCCCTAAGTAAGAAAAAGAGATACATTTAATGTTATCTTGATAGTCCACAACATGTTGAAGAACATCTTGTCTGAACCTTGTTAATGTTGACAAATATTGAGAATGCAAATTTGAATAAGTAAACATCATATTTTGTAGTTGTTTCCTTTTGGTATGATAATTAATATTTTCATGAATGAATTGGTTAAGCAATTGTTTCTCCCACACAAAAAAAATCTCTTCTCCACTGAAAAATCTACCGCCACACCTCTAACCAGTCCCTCATGTTTCTCACTGAAAAGAATTATTGTAGTGAATTATTATACAAATTCCTTTATTGAACCGACACAATTACCTTTCCTAGGTCTAGCCACCACATGGACTCCTTCGTCACTCTTCTTAAACCTATATTTTGTTTTCAACACTTTACACCACATGGACTCCTTCTGAAAGATGCAAGGCTCTTTGAGAAGCATCACACCTATCAACCACTAGCAACAAAATATCAAAATGAAAATCAACACCAACACTATGCAAATAGTAGCCCAAGTTCAGATGTGGAGAATGTATTACTCATTGGAGTTCTAGAAACAAAAACATATACATCTCGTATCCGGTCTATGTGTGTTAAATAGTGATCAACATCTACATTGCATTATTCTATGGTCTGTTATGTCTGGATTCCAAACATAGGTTCTTTAATACTTTTTTGGAAACATGGGTTTTATGAAACTTTGTATAGCCCCTCAACCACCACTCTTCCTCCTCGATAAATCAGTCGATTGACATTAGGGTATTATGTGTGATGTTTTTATGCCCCTCTGGATTCATTTTGAATATAAAGGGTGGCAATGGAGGAATTATGTTGGTTTTAATGGGTCTGATGTATACAAATGTTAGTATATCATATACCTTAAGACCTAAATAGAATTGTTTTGATGTTTTGAAATGAGACAATCCTTTGCCTCAATATTTATAATATTCTTTATTGTTGATAAAAAAAAACACCTCAAACTATATTTGTTTTTATGTCTTCAAATTCCTCGTTCACTTTCCTACAAGAGCTAGATTGAATTGAGATATGTCTTTAATCTCCAAACCTCTTTCTTCTTTTGGTCCACATACTCTTTCTCAAATAACCTGCAATTTTGACACTAGCTTTCCCTTTTTTCCATAGAAAGTTTCTTTGTACTTTTATAATTCTACTCTCCACACCCTTAAATAACTTAAAGAAAGACAAATAATACAAAGGTAATGATGATAATACAAATTTTATCATAATAATCTACCACCAAAAGGAAAATGTGTACGTTTAATGAGGGATAATTTCCTTTCCTGTTTGTTGATAACAAAAGCTCACATTGATTATTTTCTTGTGGTTGCCCTAATTGGAATTTCTAAATACGTGAAAGAAATTCTCATACATCCACAATTAATAATCATTGCAAAACTCTGTATAATCCTTTCTTCCATGGATACACCAAGTTTTACCTTGTGGAAGTTGAAATTCAAGTCTAACACAAGTTTGAAGCTTCTGCATTTGTTTTTCTTATCAGCACATTCCTCATTATTAGTTCTATGAAGAATAGTGTGTCATTTACAACTTAGAGTAAGAAAATATTTGGCACCTCATCAACCATTCAAAATCATAAGAATAGATTAAGTTTGTGGCTTGCCTCATGATCCCATTAGACATTTCTGCAACCATTAGGAACAAAAAATATGTTTGGGGTCCCTTGTCTTAATCAATTCTTTATATTGAATTCCTATTAAGACTAACATCCTTGATGATTTTATACATCTCTAAATCCAATTTATCTAATGTCACTAAATCTCATTTTATCCATTATGCTATACCAAAAAAAGTTCCAACTCGTTAAGTTGCAGGCTTTTATAAGACTGATATTGAAGACAAAACATGATTATTTTTTTTTCTTCACTTCATCCACCATTTCATTTTTTTAACAATGATAAGAAAGAAATAAATATGGAAACACTTGAGTGTTCTAACCCGTATACAAAACAACATAACTACATTACTTATAAATATAGATAATAAACTAAATGATTATCAAATATTATAAACATATAAGATTATCAAAATTTATTTAGAAGACTCGTCTCCTTACCTATACTTGTCTAACCCGCTATATAATAAGATCGATACAACATTCCTAGACGAATCACAACCAAACATATTCCTAAAAAATCATCCGGAATCCTTGGCCATAATTTTTACGCTCTAACTTTGATAATGAATGTAAGTTTGAAATTAGCATCTCGCGGAGCATGTTTTCCCCTACTAATATGTAGATTGACATTATCCCACCTTCATAACAATTTTGTAAATCTTGTCCATCAATTGGTTTGCAATCACCTATGTCTTGTGGATCTCTTTTTTAGGTATAAGGGGTGATGAAAGAAGAATTTGAAATGTAATATTTATGAAATTCTTTAAACATGCTCGTTATATTAGGTTTTAACAATTCCCAAAAAGGTTTTTATAAACTAAAAATTTATATCACCTGATGCGAGACTTTTGTTTCCATCATAGTTCCAAACTACACTCTATTTCATCTTCTCCAAAGCTGTCAATCAATGCATAAAGCTTCTCATCGTCAAGACTTTTAAAAGGGACACATTGAAGTTTAAGTTGCCAGATTGTTTTCTAAAATTTCCCTTCATAAAATTTATTGACCTCTTATTTACCCTTTTAGGTTCTTCTTCACACTGCCATTCCACCCGTATTACCCTAACTGTGTCAGCTCTTCCCCTCCAATTTATTAATGAATGGAAGTTTCCAAAATTCTAGTAATATTTCTTTGATTTTAAACACATCCGAATCGAAAGTAATATTTTCATTAAAACAAAACACATTTCATTAAAACAAAACACATTTATCTAATCTAAAAAATCTGTAAACATATAATTATCCATAGATAAAATCAAATACAAAATTCACAACGTAAAACAAAGTTAAAATCTAACACATATTATTTTATATTTGATCTATTCAGATTAAATACATATAAAAAAGTTTACAGAATTTACACTTATGCGAAATAATTAAGAACATTCCAAATGCGCCAAACCATATATAACGGATTGGGAGCCACTAGCAATGATCTGGAAGCCAACGAAGCCAACACATTGGTGAAGCCGAGTTCGGCTCCACTGAATTGATAAATAAGAATGTGATTTTTTATGTTATCTTTATACCAGAAGGTGTATTTGGAGAGGTGTCACTGTCGTATTGCCTACGGTCGGTTGGTGGGCCCTGCTCTCTCGAGGAAGCTTTAACAACAGATTTTATTTCTTTAATAATATAATGCAGAAAAGGAAAAAGAAATACACACTGCGTCAGATTTTAAAAATAAAGAAATATTGCGGACCAACCAACCAGGGCTCGCGTGCTGTTTATGCAACTCAAAAAGAATTATTATTTTTATTATCATTTTCCAAAACCTTAACATGATGCAGCCCTTCTGTGTTACTAATTTATTTGCACTTTTTGAAGAGCACCAGCAGCAACTGCAGCACTGCTTCGTCGAGCACCTCATTTTAACACAAGATGTGGACCAACTAACTTTACGCAACACTTAGATTTCTTAAAGCCCTAGTGTATTTTAATCAGCAGAAATAATTAACAAAATCAATGGAGCACGTATTGGGAACACAAACACATGTTTATATAAGAACGACAGTTTCAGGATAAATGTTGAATATTGTCTCAGACCACATTAAAAAACCTCTGTGCGAAATTGCTAATACATGTGTGTGTTTTTATTAGCTTGTTGAATTAAAGTTGAACACACCAACCGTGGAAAGAGTATTAAGTTCCTTTTTCAACTTATTTTGGACATATTAACTTTAATTAATCCCAATGAGTGAACTAGAAGTTTAGCTCACCTTTTGAAACCAATCGATCAATCTTAGCTCGTACTATTCATGATCGATTTGTTGTTGCTAATAAACGATTATATAAATACAATGAGTCAATTCTTTTGGGAGAAAGCATCGTAACACGAGCTCAAGAGGAAGAAATTAACGATACTGTATTACTTATTACTAAATAACCTAAATCTGATGGTGTGCACCACGCAGTGGTTTGGATTAGCACGCGGATTTGAAACATTCAACAGTAAAGATTAAAAAAGAATGGTTAAAGATCTAGAATGAATTTTCTAATTTTTCTAGTGTGAATTTGAATCCTCTTAATTCCACTTTTCATTTGTCTCAGAAATTTTTAATTCAAAATCTAGTGAAGTAACTACAATTGTTTGCGATTTGGATCATCTAGCTAGGTGGTCTTTTCTTGGCTCTTTTTAACAGTTGGAAATTAGTCAACTAATTACAACAGTTTTAATGTAAAAACTGTGTGTAGTTTGATTCTGTATACTAATTCTTTAAGCTGTTTTTTATTAAATTCCGTATACTATTGACATCTTATTGGAAATGTCTTCTTATTTGATCACTTCTTTTGGTAAAAAAAAAATGGATTAGAAAAATGGGGACAAAGGGATTGTGTAACTTTTGGAGGGAGGGAGGATGTTATAGTTGCAACCATTAAGGGTCACCACTTAAACAAAGCAAAATAAAAACCTTATAATCGATTGTCTATCATTATCATAATTTCTATTCATTATATATTTGAAAGTCTTTTGCATCTTAAAGAACCCAATTCCATTCGTCCTCAGGATTTGATCTTTGTTGTGTTTTCCCTTCTCCAGTTCTTGCCACCTCAAACTTTAACACCACATCATTCTTTTTAGGTCTCTATCAGTTGCTGGTGGGTGGACTTAGACCTAGAGGTTGACATCTCTTTCTCTCTCATTCTCAAGCCGTTTTAGCGCCACCCTTTTATCACTCAGCTTACAGCAATCTAGCTCCAAAACGAACAAGGAGAGAGAGAGATAGGGATTCATGAATGCTTTATTAGGGTTCTCATATTTGCTTCCTTTCATCCACTACTTCTCCTGAAACCTCTCCTTTTCTTTCCCTTTTCTCTCTTCTCATTCTCTCAATAATCCTCGGGATCTGATCTCTTTCTCATCTTGCGGATAGAAACTACTACTAGATGCAGTTGGTGAAAGCAAAGCAGTTTTGAGGACAAAGAAGAAGGAGATTGAGTTCAATTCCCGAGGAAAACAATTAACTTTCTATACTTTGCTTTTCCTGTCTGTTTTGTCCGCTTGTGTCTCCCTGCCTTTCTTTCAGTGCTGTTTTTTTTGTCTGGTTCTGTTGGATTTCCTTTGACCAAGTTACGACAAAAAGGTTGTTGATGAAAGAGAGCTTGAACAACTTTCTCATCAACCCTATATACCTCGAGATTTAGTGCTCCGAACCAAGTTTTTTGTTTCATCAGATCCGTTCAGGAATTCTACTTGGAGTCTATACATAGTCATATCCTCAGAGGGAGCAATATATCAAGGTTGTTCTTTGCCCTTAATTTTTTTAAAATCGTCTTTATGTAGTGCTTTATACGTTTCTATACATCGATCTGTTATATCATATGGGGTTTGGCTTCTTGCTTTTTAGTTCTTGCTCTTTACTATATATTTATCATATGAATGTTTCTAAATAATTAGCAGTGTTGAAATGGTGGATCAATTAATATATTCTATTTTTCAACTTTTAACAAACAAGTAAGACAAGAAAAGACAGACAAAGGAGAAGCCCGAGTCAAATGGTAAGTCATAAAATCTTTGACAAGACTGCGATCTGTGTTTGGGTGGTGATTGTATCGCATCGACACCAACCTCCAAATCATGGTTTAACCCCCTCACGCCGGTCTTCTTTTTCGTTTCACACCTAACCATAGAAGTCTATTTGCATATATATCCAAGTGTGAACCGAACAAACCACTGTTTCTGGTAATTGATGATGTTTTTCTTTAACTATAATCGCTTGAACAAGAAACTTCTAAGTCGTGCTATTACGCCATTATGAAAATGTGACTACATTTGAGTGCTCTATCGACCTCTTTGTACTGAAAAAGCTGAATGTTTGGTGCTACAGCATACAACATCATTCACTACTTCATACTACCCCATAATTGCTTTGTAAAAAGTGTGTCCTCTCTGCCGTCTGCCACAGATTAATTTAGTTTTTCTTCTTTAAGGAAAATGAGTCAACGTTTCACAAGGTAAAGTTCTGGAATATCTCCTATGGCTTCTTCGTGAAGCGATTACTCAGACCATCGATAGTTTTCTTTTCTTTTCGTTTTTTCTATCATTTCTTTATTCATTTTTTTAACTTGAATTTGATGTGTGTGAGTGTGGGAATATCTTCTTCAGTACTTAGTATTGTTTAATTTTCATTTCATTCTTCTTTTATTTCGTCTGCTTTCTGAGTTCATTCCTTGGATCTAATTAATCAAACCCAGCTGGAAGTATCGCATTCGATGTTGAAAATATGAACTTGGGAAAGACGAGAAATTTCATGTATAGTTAAAAATTTGATGGCGTAAAGTTGTTTAATTTTGGAGCAGATTTGTTTGACGAAGACTGGGGATGCTTAGAAGTTGTTTCTCATTGTCCAAGTATGAGTGAAGAATGTTAATCCAATGATTTTTCAATCCCTAATGCTGGATTATAAATTATTATACGTACGATGTTGCCTCTGCCATTAGTAATTTTGTTGATTCAATACATGTTATATTTTATGGCCTTTTTTATAGCATGAAGTCTTAATTTTGTCAAATAAAGATATATTACATACTGCACAGTAATTCAGTGGAAGGATAATTAAAATGTTTGTTTTCCAGTACAATTTTACAATTAATTCATATTGACTTCGTATTACTCGTTTTCTTTTCCTCTTTCTTTGAAAGTTACAAGGGACGTGTTTTATAACTACCCAGTTTTTCTTTCTTGCTTGTTATTATACTGACTTATCGGTAACACAATCTTGGACACGTTCCCGTTAGCTGAATTATGAATGACTGTGACTAGTCTCTATTGTTTATGGCTATATATAGCACTATGGTTTCCTTATCAATCTTGTTGCTTTATATAAAACGTTCATTAGATAGATATAGAAACAAAGCAACTGTTTTTACGTAGTGTCTAAGGCATGAATTACTCTTCTCCATTTGCTTTGCTTTTCTACTTTTCGTTTGTACTCTTTAACTCGTTACTTTCTTTATTTAGACTCGTTAAACTATCTTGAACCTTCATTCAGCTCTATCGGTACTCATGTTCTACTTTTTTCTTTTTTTACTCTGATTAGTACAAAGCACGTCTGATGTTTTGTCAGAAGGATTGGATCACTCTATGTTCTTATTCTTGATCATGTACTCTCTACCAAACGATCAATGAATCATATATATATATATATATATATATATATATGTTGCTATAGCATTGCTGCTTATTATCATTATGGACTAGTCAACGAAATGTTAAATTATATATATACGAGAAAAATGTGTTAAACGTCATGTTTATTTACGAGAGAGTTATTAACTTTGTTTTTTTTTTTTTTTCTCAAATAGTACAGGTTTTAATTCTTTGAGAGCGGAATGAACACATTTTCGCATGTACCTCCAGGCTTTCGGTTTCATCCGACCGATGAAGAGCTCGTAGGTTACTACCTTAGGAAGAAGGTAGCGTCTAAAAGGATTGATCTAGATGTCATCAAAGATGTAGATCTGTATAAAATTGAACCATGGGATCTCCAAGGTACGTAATTCTTAGAGTTATAATTAAGTAAGGCATTGCATATAAATAATAGGTAGATGCATGCATAAAAGAACATGTATGTTATATAGTATGCAAAAAAATAGTATACGGTGATGATGATTTGTTACTATGATGTAAACAGAGTTATGCAAAATAGGAACAGATGAACAAAGTGACTGGTATTTCTTCAGTCATAAAGATAAGAAATACCCAACTGGAACTCGAACGAATAGAGCTACAAAAGCAGGATTCTGGAAAGCCACGGGAAGAGACAAGGCAATATACTCTAAGCATTGCCTGATTGGCATGAGAAAGACTCTTGTCTTTTACAAAGGAAGAGCCCCAAATGGACAGAAGTCTGATTGGATCATGCATGAGTACAGGCTCGAAACTAATGAAAATGGAACTCCTCCGGTAATTTCCTTTCAAATTCAAATACATTTTTTACGTTTGGTTTCTATTGATAAGTTATTGATTTATTATCCTTACTCTTAGTCAATAATTTTTACCATCAGGTTATTGGTTGTTATAATTTTCATCAATAATATATCATAAAGTTTTTATTTAAATAATAAACTATTCGACCAAAATTCAAATACAAATATTATAATAATCAAAATCGGGATTTATTTTTTTCTTTTTTGTTATTTTTCTACTGATTCTCTGCATGCTGTCAACTCCATATAGTTTCATCAATTACTATTCGAAAAAGATATTATTTCATAATATTTTCAAGTATTCTGTAAATTGTCTAACAAGTAACACAAAATTATTCTGCATGCATGAAATCAAGCAAAACTCGTGTTTGTGTGTGTGTGTATATATATATATATATATATATATATATATATATATATATATATATATATATATATATATAGAGAGAGAGAGAGAGAGAGAGAGAGAGAGAGATATGTTAAATATATTTTTAATTCTGATAAATATATAAAAAAAGTTTTAATTCTTTAATTTTTTAATAATTTAAATTCTCATAAATTTTAAAGATTTAAAAGCTACTCTTATAGTTATCATGTTTCTTATTTTTATTTTTATG
>Ga0099825_1009168_pt1 | contig 11394 bp, 7 predicted proteins | sample SiratroredBW_FD_76838 | JGI IMG/M metagenome (GOLD analysis project Ga0099825, IMG submission 76838) | Root nodule microbial communities of legume samples collected from California, USA - Siratro red BW | ecosystem: Host-associated > Plants > Roots > Nodule | place: USA: California | collected...
ATTTTCTAATATATATTTAACAAAAAAAAAAAATATATATATATATATATATATATATATATATATATACATATATATATATATATATATGTATTAGTCCCTATTATTTTAGATAATAAAAACTAAAGTACATTAAAAATAAAGAATTGAAAGAATATGTCTAAAATTAAAATTGAAAATTTTCAAATATAAAATGTTGATAGTTGTATAAACTAAATAGATAATTAAATCTAAAATTAGTGCAACTTTCTTTTGTATGAGGAAAATAAAACCAAACAAATGAAATGAAAGAGAATAAGAAAATAATTTTTTTTTCCTTATTTGATATTAAAGACAAAGACGAGGAATATTTTTTTAAACCCTTAAATTAGGGGAAATAATATTTTAAAAAATTGTTGAAGATTTAAATAAAAATTTAACATAAGTTAATGAACAAATTTATCCCAATAAAATAAGTATACTAAAAAATAATTTTATGTTAGCAAGCAATTTCATCCTTTTTCAAGTGCAAAAACGAGAAGGGAAGTTTCTTGTCTGGACTTAAGATTTTGATGTACATTGGTTCCAAAATTTTCATCAAGGTCCCGTAGCTCAGTTGGTTAGAGCGTTGGTCTTATGAGCCGAAGGTCGCGGGTTCGAGCCCCGCCGGGACCAGCTGAAAAATATGGGCCTTTTTCTGTACGTTTTGATAAATCCAATATGTTTTATTTTTCAATGAATTTTTTCATCCGTTAGATCTCTTTGTTCTTCCCCTAGTTACCCCACTACCAATAATATGATTATTTAATTTGATATTATTGTACTAAAATTAAGTGTTTAAACATAATTAGAACATGGAAGAATAGTTATGTAAGCGTCTAAAATATAAAAAGAAAATAGTCGATTCTAAAATTCAAACAAAAATGTTTACGAAAAACATAAAAAGTAAATAAATATATTTAGTATTTTCATATTTCATATATTCTATATTTTTAATATTTTTTTACCATAATATATCATATAAAAGTTATTATGAAATTGTATCAAAATAGTAAATTGTTTTCCTCACCTCATATTCGTGTATGAAATCTTCTATATTCTATAATTTATTGTCTTTCTTTGTTTTGTTTTTTTTTTCTTTATAATTAGTATAGAAATGACTAACATTAGAGATATAATAATGAATCGAGTTTGACTTTGTCAAAATCAATGAGCAATAAAAAAAGAAAGGAAAATGGAATAAATAAGTCAAAACATTCATCAAATTCATCAAATGATAAGCCTCATAGTATTATAATTATTACAAGAGAGATCATTGCATAAAATATTATCTAATAAATGATAAGAGAAAGAATCCTCACTTCTAAAAGAAATATATGAAAATTTTGTGGTTATGCATGATAATTATGAGTTTATCAAAATTCCAATGATATTGATTTCTTATATACATGGAAATTTAATAGGGGACTTAAGTTGTATTCACTATTGTCTGTTAAAATAGTTCTTTGAGATTCTTTAATTGAAAAAATGAAGTGTGATTACTATTGAAAAAATAAAGTTTGGAAAGTACAAGAATGGGGTGACTAAATTGAAGATGTCTAGCAATCTAGACATGTTATAAGATGTGATGTATGTTTTAGACATGAAGAAAAATATTTTGTCAATTAGCATTTTGATATAATGAGTTTGACAACCAATATTGAACATGGCATTACAAAAATTTTAAAGGGAACATCTACAATTGTTAAAAAGGGAAAAATGATTTTTACATTATAAATAACTTAATAGTGATTGTATATGCATGTGTTATTAATTAAATGGTGTAAGATAGAATAAAGTTATGATATATGAGTTAAGGAGATATAAGTGAAATATATTTGATGGAACTAAGTAAGTATAAGCTACTAGAAAAACGATAATATAAAAGAGTTGAAATTTTACAATCAATGTATACTAAGAAAGTTTCATAAATTGAAGTTTAAGACTGATGAACATATATTCAATAGATCATTTGAGTTTGTTCATTCAAATATTTGAAGTCCAACACAACACATGAAGGAGTTGATAGATGTAATAAGTGATTACTTAGATGATAATGCAAATTTATATCTTAAAAAGTAGAACTAAAAATTGATAGACATTTAAGGAAAGTTACCATATTGACTTTTTTTAATGCATTAACATGAATTTAATAAAAAAAACTACATTGTTTATTCTTAAATAAAACCAAAATCAAACGCTCTAAATTAACAATACTAGCTTGAAAATAAAAGATAAATAAAAAGATTAAAAGACGGTTAAACCTAATATATCATAAAACGTATTTTTATAATAAAACAAGTGTTAGGTATTCAAATGTGAGTCTAAGTCACACATTGGGTAGGAATGAGAAACTTGAGCAACATATAAAAAAAAAGACCCGCAAACTTAATGTCTTAAGGTTTTGGGTTGAAGGTGGTGTCATTTTCTTATATGTGGTTTGACTCAGTTCTCATTGTTAGAGATCTCCCCGGTGTTTACTCCCTTGAATTTTCCCAACAAGTGGTATCAGAGCCGATGGTTTTGATGTCTTCCTGACAGATGTTTCGGGGAAGCGTGTCTTGTTTAAGTGTGTAAACGACATACAAGAAAGTGAAGGTCATTGTGATTAAGGTCCCGAGTACATTACTCATGACCCCTTACTTGTACCGCCGTTCACACATATACGGAACACGCTTGCCTAAAATCACCATCAGGAAGACTTTCGATACAGGGTCAAACTGTACTCGCCTAAGCTGCAAACTAACGGCTCTGATACCATTTGTTGGGAGAATCCGAGGGGAAACCGGAGAGATCTCACAAGAATGAGACAAGAGCCAACCCATATAGGGGAATGACACCACCTTCAACCAAAAACCTCAAGGCAGTAGTAGGTTTATGTGTGTTCTTTCTTATATGTTGCTCAACTTTTTCATTCATGTGGGACTTAGACTCACACTTGAATACCTAACAACAAAAGACAGTAAATATTAAAAAAAACTTATATAAAAATTTATAACATTTAAAAAGACCTATAAACGATGTATATATATTATTTTTAGTTTATAAAATAACTTTTCTAATATTTTAAAAAAATCATATTCATGTAAAATTTCAATTAGTTCTGTAATTTTTCCCCATACTCATTTTTATTAGACTAGTATGTTGGAGAAGAACAATATTCAATTAATCATTGGAAAGTTAGTATGTTCTAATGTTTATGACACGATGAAATAAACTAAATTGAGTTGGTATATTTCATCAACTACTTGGAAAACTAAATAAATATAATAAAAAATAAATAAAATATATTAGAGAAAGTGGAAAATAGAGACTTAAACAAGGAAATATGATGAAAATAATATGCTGGATTTAATATAAATATGCCAGAATTTTTTAAAATAATATTGTGTTATTTTTATTCATATAAAAAATTTAAAAAACTATACTATAAATTAAATTAGGTTTAATATTTTTTTTTAATTATTGTGATAATATTTTAAAATTTTATTTTATTATTTTACAATATTTTGTCTTTGATATCATTCTTTTGAAAAATAAGTCGGTATATATATATATATATATATATATATTAAAAATAATGGTAATAATATTATTGTTTTGTCTCTTTTAAAATAAAACTAAATTTAAAACACTTAAAACAGGGAAATGAAATTGATAAAACGGTAAAACAAAAAGAAGTTTTAAACCTAAAATAATACCTTCTACTTTCGCACTAAAGCTTATCTATACTAGAGAAAGTGTTTTCATAATTCGATTATATATATACACACACAAGAAAACTATTATAACTCATGTATTCCTACTAGTTTTGCCACTCATATATGTATTTTCACTTATATAGTGACCAAATATTTTGAACAATGGATTATTTAACCAAACATTATAATACAAATTAATTATGAAAAAAAGGTTTTGGTTGGGAGAGTTTTTTTTTTTTTTAAAAGAGCACAAGATAATTTAAACCCATTGCTTTGAAAACACGTTGACTCTGGTATTTTGATGTTATTTCAAACCACTAACCAATTTTTTTCTTTTTTATTTAGAACCTGTCTAGTTTTTGAGTTATTTCCTCGTAATTTCATCTTATCCAAATAATAACATTATTTTTTTTTTTAAATCGTATTTCCATTATTTTATCAGAATTTATCGTCTAAATGAACTCTATTTAAAAATGAAAGGAAACATAAAACAAGCTATTAGTTGTAATTATGTATGCATATGTTCTCCTTGTTTGTAAAGTTCTAAAGAGAAAAAGGTGTGATTGAGTTAATGTTGAGGGAGTGAGGAAATGGTGCACAGCGCGTACGATTGCGTGGAGCTGGTGCGCGAGTGCCCTGCCAAGATCGAATCCATCGAATCCTACGGTTCCAAGCTCCTCCTGGGTTGCTCCGATGGATCGCTCCGAATATTCGCGCCGGAAACGGAATCCTCCGATGACGACTCCAAGTCCTACGCGTTGGAGAGGAACATTGTCGGGTTCGCGAAGAAGCCCGTGCTATCGATGACGGTGGTGGAGTCGCGAGAGTTCCTCATATCGCTCTCCGAATCCATCGCTTTCCACAAACTCCCTTCTTTCGAGACCATCGCGGTGATCACCAAGGCCAAGGGCGCCAACGTCTTCTGCTGGGACCACCGCCGAGGCCTCCTCTGCTTCGCTAGGCAGAAGCGCGTTTGCATCTTCAGACACGACGGTAACGCCGATTCATTTTCATTCCGTTGCGTTTCTCGATTGTTGTCGCGGTTAATTGAAATTGAGAGTGTGAGCGCGCGCAGGTGGCAGGGGATTTGTGGAGGTGAAAGAGTATGGCGTGGGGGATACGGTGAAGTCCATGTGTTGGTGCGGCGAGAATATATGTTTGGGGATTAGAAGAGAGTATGTGATTCTGAATGCTTCAAATGGAGCTTTATCTGAGGTTTTCACTTCGGGGAGACTAGCGCCTCCTCTGGTCGTTTCTCTTCCCACTGGAGAACTTCTTCTTGGAAAGGTATTTTTCTTTTCTAACTTGCATTGCACAATATATTGGTGTATGTTTGGTTTTATGTTGGATTATCCAAAATTGCATTGAACTATCCATTTTGTGTTAGTAAATTTTCTTATGTTCGGTGTCATGATGAGGAATTGACTTTGGTTGGGTCCAGAATTGGTTCTGAATTGAAGCAACTTTAGGTGGCTTTTATGGTGGATCCTTCATTTATGATGAATTTTACAACTGACTTGCTTTTATAATAAAATCATCCAAACATAAATAGCTATTACTTCTAAATCAATATTTTCATCGCTTATCCAAAAACACACATAATGTTCGTGTCAATTTTTTGTGTTTCGTATTGCGTGTTTTCTTAGGTTAGAGGAAGAAATTTTGACATTTGTTTTGTTGATGTATTTTTCTAGGAGAATATTGGGGTTTTTGTGGACCAAAATGGGAAGCTTATTCCTGAAGGTAGGATTTGCTGGTCTGAGGCTCCTTTGGAAGTCGTGATTCAGAAGCCGTATGCTATAGCTTTGCTGCCCAGATTTGTGGAGGTAACTGGCTGTCTGAAACAATGTCGTTGATCTTTGCTGTTGTCAAGTGGTTGTGGATTGATTGATGTGGTTTCATTTTACAGATTCGATCTCTCCGAGCTCCTTATCCGTTGATACAGACAGTTGTTCTTCGAAATGTTCGCCACCTTTGCCAGAGCAATGATTCCATGATACTTGCTTTGGATAATTCAATTCATGGCCTCTTCCCTGTTCCTCTTGGAGCCCAGGTATTGCTAACGTTGTTGAATGATTGATACCTTTTTGATCAGTCACCTGTTTATGGATTCCAATGCAAACGGCAGAGCAGTGAACCACATCTTCGTTTTGCTCTACACTATCAAATTCTGTATTTTGTATTGCAGATAGTCCAATTAACAGCTTCTGGCAACTTTGAGGAGGCCTTGTCATTGTGCAAACTTCTTCCACCTGAAGATTCAAGTCTCCGTGCTGCAAAGGAGGGTTCAATTCATATAAGGTTATATGCCATTTCGAGATTCTTCCTTCTGAAAAGCAAATCTAGACATATTGCCTCTATTTTGGTGAATACCTTTGATTTTAATTAAGTCCATCCAAATTCTGAGCATTGAGCACTGATGAGCTGGCAGTTTAAGTTTGTATTGATTCCAAATTCTCACATATTAGTTTCTGAATGCCTTGAAACTTGTAGGATTCTGTAGTTATGATTGAAATAAATCTCATAATAACCTGGAACTTGTACCAATGTGATCAAGATAACAAATGTGAACAAAAGTTGAAATGTCTATTACTTGGTATATTTGTTACTAAGTGTTACCTGTATAAGAGCGTATTAAACTTATTAGTAGCTGTGGCTAATAGAAGTGTTGCTAAGTGACTCCTGTTATCATGTTAATAAACTTAATATTAGCTGTGACTAATTTGTTTCACCCAATATAAGAGAAATATATTCTCTTCTTTCACAGATGGGTAAAGGACATACAATGATAATGAAAATCTCGGATTATGTATCATACAATTAGATTGTGGTCTGTACATTGTACTGGGAATTCCTATATCCCAAACTATATGTTAGGCATAACCATTTTGACGTTGTACGTAGTTGTATTATTAGGTTCATAATATTTTACAATATCTGTGTTATAATCAAAATCACTGGTAATTAAAAGCAAGAAAAGGTGTGTAAAATCATTTCAGTGATATTTTCGCCCCATAATATGTATATACATGTTAACATTGTTAGTGGACTCCTATGAGTTGCATAATGAAGCCTACATCAATGATAAGGTAATTTTTTCTTGATGGAGGATGTTGCCTTTCATGCATTTATATTTATTAATTAGTAGTTTTTCCAAATCATATCAGCTCAACATATTAATCATTACTTTATATTTATCCAAAAGGGCTGTTAAATGTGTTTCTATTATGTTGTTACAGATACGCTCACTATCTTTTTGAGAATGGGAGCTATGAAGAGGCTATGGAACATTTTCTGGCATCTCAAGTAGATATAACCCATGTGCTTTCCCTGTATCCATCCATTATTCTTCCAAACACAACTATTGTTCACGAGCTAGAAAAGTTGGACATTTATGGGGATGCTTCATATCTCTCAAGAGCTTCTTCAGGTGGGTCAGATGATATGGAACCCTCATCAACTTCTCATATGTCAGAATCTGATGAGAATGCAGCACTTGAATCAAAAAAAATGAACCATAATATGCTTATGGCTCTCATAAAATACTTACAGAAGAAGAGATATAGTTTTATTGAGAAGGCCACTGCTGAAGGAACTGAAGAAGTCGTTTTAGATGCTGTTGGGGATAACTTTGCATCTTACAATAGGCTTAAGAAATCAAACAAGGTAAAAAAACATAAACTAGTTTTATTATATTCTGTTTTCTGCATATTGAGTACATCTGCAATGTGTGATAACCATTTTGGGGGTAAAATTTACAAGTCATACCTTTCAGTGGGAAGTCAACTAGGTGAGTGTTATGTCATGTCTATATAAAGGTTTATTTTGTGAGGGTGCATCCATGTGCATGCGTATATAACTAAATAGAGTCTATCATGTGTGAGAACATAAAAAGATTAGATCTTTGTTTGCTGTTACTTGATATGCCCCCCTTCCCCAACACACACATTCAAGACTGATGCTAAGGGTGTCAAAGTGAGACAACCAACTCACACGGATTGAGCTAAACGTGCGAGTTAAGTGAGCTGGGTTTAGTTGACCTACACTTACATCCACCCCAACTCTGCTAGAATCTAAGTGAACTGGGCTGATCAGGGTTTGAACCCATGTTGACACGCTAATTGATGGTGAAGCTGTGGGATGAATGATGTACTTTATTTGTTTTGAAATATAGGAACAGTTAAATAATAGTATCAATTTTAACTCTGTTGTTACCGAGGTTATCATTTTGTAATTATTATTACATTTCAGGGGCGTGGTAGTATGCCTGTCAGTTCTGGAGCTCGGGAGATGGCTTCAATATTGGATACTGCTTTACTCCAAGCATTGCTTCTAACTGGACAGCCTTCAGTGGCTTTAGAGTTACTGAGAGGTGTTAACTACTGTGATCTGAAAATATGTGAGGAAATACTTCGAAAAGACAACCACAACGTTGCTTTATTAGAACTTTACAAGCACAATTCAATGCACCGGGAGGCTCTTGAACTTCTTCACAAATTGGTGAATGAGTCAAAATCTAGCCAGTCTAAAATTACACAAAGATTCAAGCCTGAGGATATTGTGGAGTATCTCAAGGTAATTTTCTGTTTGGTTAATATTTTAACTAATTATTTTCTTTATTTTTCGCAAGGTTGCGATGTCTAAATTTTTCACTGCCTCAAACTGTGGTATAGATGGTGCTTTGGATTTAGAAAACAGTAGTGTTAGAAATACGACATTCTATGAGATAGTGACTCCTCAATTCACTCAAGTTGTTGACGTATTTATTGGGGGTATTACTAACATTAGGTTCTAGCATTAATGGTGATTATATGAAGGTACTATTATTTTGCATTATTTGATAGTGTATATCAGATGACACTTTGTTATTATACATATGAACTTTTTGGTTCTGTCGCACTGATATGTAACAGCAAATGTTTGAGAGGTTTTTCATATATTGGTTAATTGACTTAATTCATTTCATTTCCTCTGCATGGAGTTATGCTGGAAATCTGTAGTCACAAATTAATTAGAAATGTATTAATCTCCATTACCTTCGGATTTTAAGTTTGCCAGAGAACTCTGTAACAAAAAAATTGTTTCTGAATTTTATTTCTCAATTTGGCGGGTTTCTGATGCAGCCGCTCTGTGGGACAGACCCCTTACTTGTACTAGAATTCTCAATGCTTGTTCTTGAAAGCTGCCCATCTCAAACTATAGATCTCTTTCTGTCTGGAAACATTCAAGCAGATATGGTGAGCTCATATTTGAAGAAGCATTCTCCAACCATGCAAGCTAGGTACTTGGAGCTCATGCTTGCAATGAATGAGAATGCGGTATCTGGCACTTTGCAGAATGAAATGGTGAGGACCACTGGCATTTTTTTCTACTTTTTCTTTGGGTTGGGAGGAAGGGCGTGGACAAGGATATCATGGAAGTAGCACTTAAAAAAGTGGGAAAGAATTATTTTGATGCTTAATTGTCAGCATGGTTTACTCATGATTAGTAATGAGAAAATTCTGTATTTATTTATAGTTTTTTGTAATGTAGGTACACATATATCTTTCTGAAGTACTCGATTGGCATGCTGGTTTATGTGCTCAACAAAAATGGGATGAGAAAGATCATTCCCCAACAAGAAAAAAATTATTGTCTGCCTTGGAGACCATTGCAGGATACAATCCAGAGGCTTTGCTAAAACGTCTTCCACCAGATGCTTTATATGAAGAGCGTGCTATATTGTTGGGAAAAATGAACCAACATGAACTGGCATTATCTTTGTATGTCCACAAGGTATATCAAGTATAAATCATCTATTTACTGTGAAGGGAAGATTCAGAGATGATTTCATTTTCTGATATCCCGAAGGCACTTCAGTTCATTGTTTCATATTGAATGTGCAATATAAATCATTGTTTTAAAGTAATGAATATTACGGTAAATGAGAGTATTTTTCATTTTGTAGCTCAATGCTCCAGAACTGGCATTGTCATATTGTGATCGGGTCTATGAGTCTATGCACCAGCCATCTGCAAAATATTCCAGTAACATATACCTTGTGCTTTTGCAAATTTATTTGAATCCTCGAAGGACCACAGCAGGCTTTGAAAATAGAATTACAAATCTATTATCCCCTCAGAATAAAAATATTCCAAAACTTTCTTCTACTCCATCCATAAGAAGTAGAGGTCGAGGGTCTAAGAAAATTGCGGCAATAGAGGGTGCAGAGGACACAAAAGTTAGTTTAAGCAGCACTGACAGTGGCAGGAGTGATGGTGATGCAGATGACTCTAGTGAGGGTGGTTCTACTACTATCATGCTTGATAAAGTCCTTGATTTGTTGAGCCGCAGGTGGGATAGAATAAATGGAGCTCAGGCCCTTAAACTTCTCCCGAAAGAGACAAAATTACAGGTATCCGTTTCTTGTTGGTGCACCATAGTTGAGAACACACATTTAACAGTTTTTTACTGGTCTATATTTTGCTGTTACGAGTTTTGTTCTGTTAGGAGAAGATTTATTTTGCCAAACTTTCGTTAGTTTCTTCAATCTGGATGGTATAAGAAATGTATTATAATCCGCAGGACCTGCTTTCATTTCTTGGACCCCTTTTGAAAAAATCAAGTGAAATGTACCGAAACTGTTCGGTGATCAAGAGCTTAAGACAAAGTGAGAACCTTCAGGTAAGCATCTATCAGGAATAAAATCTCATCTATTAATATTTTAGGGGGACTTGTAGGATAGGAGGCTGTGGGGACTTACTAATTTCTTGCTTCTGGATGGATTTATTATACAACATCATTACCTTGTACCTTCTAGTAATTGTACTGTAGGATGCAACATGACAGAGCAAATGAGCAACACTCTCTTGCATATGCAGATACTTCTGCTTTCTTAAAATCTAGCCAGTGGCATGATTTAATTTGTTCACACAGGTGAAAGATGAAATGTATAGTCAGAGGAAAGCAGTTGTGAAGATAACCGGTGATAGCATGTGCTCTCTGTGCCATAAGAAAATAGGGACTAGTGTTTTTGCTGTCTACCCAAATGGTAGCACTCTCGTGCACTTTGTCTGTTTCAGAGATTCTCAAAATATGAAAGTGGTAGGCAAAGGGTCTCAATTATGGAAGCGATTATGAAACTGCAGGCCCTACCAATTGGTGCTTCGGTTGTGTTGTTTGAGTGTGCTTTTACCCACGGAACCTGCTGATCGGTGGATTATGATGATACTGCCACTGTAATTTATCTTTCGAAGTCCCCCATTTTTTGCCGTCAATTTGTGTGAAAAGTGAGATTTGATATGTGAAGAGCCTATCCAAACGTGAGATTTAGAAATTGTGAAATTGTGTAGGTGAATGTTTATCTTTTCTTCAGTTGTGATGTAAATATTGAGTTAGAGGATCAGACATTTATTTTGAGCATTGAAAGGGAGTACATTTCCTCCCTCTTTATTCACGTGTTATATTTTGCACCAAAATGTGAAAGTCAAAGTTCAGTGTTAATTATTATTAACAGTATGGTGTGAAAACGTATATATGTTGAAAAGAACTGCAATCACCAAGGATTGATAGAGAATAATCGTGGTCACAAAAAAAAAAAAAAAAAAAAAAAAAACGAAGAAAAATGAATGAAACCTATCCATGTAAATGAGAATATATTAATATTATAAAAAAATAAAAAAATAAAAAAATGGAG
>Ga0099825_1009169_pt1 | contig 11393 bp, 2 predicted proteins | sample SiratroredBW_FD_76838 | JGI IMG/M metagenome (GOLD analysis project Ga0099825, IMG submission 76838) | Root nodule microbial communities of legume samples collected from California, USA - Siratro red BW | ecosystem: Host-associated > Plants > Roots > Nodule | place: USA: California | collected...
ATATATATATATATATATATATATATATATATATATATATATATATATATATATATATATATATATATACACATATATATATATATATATATATATATTTATATATATATATATACATATATATATATATATATATATACATATATATACTAAAATCCGTAATTTTGATTGCTCAAATTTAAAAGTTAAATTGATATGTATAAAAAAATCCTTTTTGAGTTGCATCATCAAATATTTTCAAATAAAAATTACATATAATTACGGATAATAAAAAAAGAATTAAAGTTAAGGAATTAGAGAATAAAATTATGGATTTACTAAATATAAGAAATCAAAATTATAATTAAGTTAAGTTTACTTTTTTTATATAGTAAGTGTAGTTTTTTTTTTTTTTCACAGGCATAAACAAATATCTTACAAAGAATATGTAACAACATTATTATACAATTTTGGTATGATAAACCCTGAATAGCTTTTAATTAGCGGTAGACATAATAGGTTTGTTGGTCAAAAAACGAGCATAAGCCCCTATATTAATATATCGTGCAACAACAACAAGAATATTTTATCATCATTAATTCGTTACATTAAGTATGTTTAATGTAATGCATAATCCACACCTACTGTCATAATTATTTGAAAATAAAACTAAAGTAACTTTTGCATAAGTCAAACAAAACAATTTTACTTACAAATTCATTAGGCAGTGTTTTGACTTTGAAAAATTGTTTCTGTTTCAAATCTAAATCACACGAATTCTAACACGCAAAACAAAATTAATTGAGATAGGAAGTTCCATGCTCTAAATAATTATCAGTGATAATAAAAGAATGCAAATTGATCACTTCATGGAGTAGTTGGAGGAAAGTTCCAGCTCAAAAGCATTTATTAAAAATACAAAATATCATATTTAATTTGAAAAGTAATTTATTTTATTTTAAGTAAGATTTATCTACGTTATACACTAGAAGCACGCTATGGTTAAGAGGACGAAAATAAATAAATAAAATTGTTAAATTATTACTAAATTAAAATTATAAAGAGTATTCATTTTGTCAAAATATTTTTTATGTATAGAAAAAAATAAATTTTATTAAATGTTTGCTTACTTTTCGGATTTTAGCTCCTTAATAAAATGATAAAAGATGAAAGGGCTAATACATATTAGCCAATTAATTGAATAGAATCGTTGTCCTGAGTGAAAATATGTGATTTATAATTTTACATTGAAAAAAGTATACATTAATAAGAGATTTTTTTTTATCAGGTGTTTACAGAGTGGGACAACTATTTCTCTTTTAATCATTATTGAATGTATACTATACAATGCCATCTATAGTAAGAGAAATTGGTTGAAATAAAATACAATACACATAGAAAGTATTTTGATTTCATTAATAATAAAAGCAAAGTTAGTACATTGGTAACCTTAGTTTAAAAAATGATGATAGAAGAAAGTACATGAAAAGATATGGTGAAGGGTAATAATTAGTGCATGAAAAATAAAAAAGAGTGAAGCAATTCCCGAACTACTTTGGTGTGTGGAAGTGAGTTAAAGGGCCAAAACGACAAGCATGGAATGACAACATGGGATGAGGACAGAAAATAGAAAAAAGAAAAGGGTATAAATTTGTAACCCTATAAGATGCTTGGTTTGAAAAATTGATAGATAGAGGACAAAATGAAAAGGGCAAAGGGCCATGTGGCTACTACTTATGCCCCCTTATGAGAGGAGAGGAAAAGGGTGGAGAATGAGATGCAGATTGGTAGGAATTCAGGAGGTGTTGATTGCAGTGTCACTCACTCTTGCACAACATGACACTGAAAACTGAGAAGAACAACAGAACAGAGTACTGCATAGAAGAAATTGGGGGGAGAAAGTTGGAAGAGGGTAGGGGGGATCATCATTGCAAGACACCAGATTATTCTCTGGCATGGACCACCATCATTCCAATAGGGCAACACTCACATGTCACCAAATCCTCTCACTCCTTTTCCTTTTCTCATTTCTCTCATCTAATGCAAAAATCTCCTTTTTCCTTCCATTCTCTTTCAATCACCTTTACCTTAGTATTTTTTAACTTCTTACCACATAACTTCCCAACCCTTTTATTAAACCCACAGTAAAAGTAATACTTCACAAAAAAAAAATTCTTTTAATTCACAACTTGTCCACTGGGGCTTCAACAAGTTGAAAGATAAGAGATTTTTAGCACCCACCAATATCATAATCATGTTATGTGTCCATTTATTCAAGCCATGTTTAAATTTTTATTTTTTTTCGGTCTCCGAGGAAAAAGATACAAGAGGGCGTGTGTGGATCACGATCCTTGAGGTTTATTTATACTCTTCCAATCATAGCTGATTGTTATGCGTGTTGCATTGCATCTTCGTACTTTTTATGGTTTGTCTATTTATGGTATCCCTAAGTGTTGTGGTATTATTTAACTCATAACTTCGTTTGTACGCACCGTGATAATAACGATAAAGGGGCCACAAGAACACATAATACTGAACTGCGTCATTAAGAAATGCGCATTAGAATTTGAATGCGTTTCAGAAATTTTCCCGAATTGACAGAGGCACATGTGCTAGCTGCAGATGTTTAGACAATTCTAAATTATTTGTTTTTTTTTTTTTTAATGGAGAACTATGCCAAAAGGTCAAATTTTGACTTTGTAATGACCTCTATTTTGTACTGATCAAACGTGTAGTTAAATGCATTTTGCTTTCCGTTTTTCTCTTTGTTTCGATCCTGTGCTTAGCTACACTTTTATTGCATTTACAACAAAAAGAAAAGTAACGTATGAAGAAAACATAAAAGAAGTCTTTGTCTGTATATGTCATTATCCATTTAGATTAAGCTGAGTAACTTGTTTTGAGGGAGATCATTTTATAAGCATAAATTTGTACTATTCTTTTTCTTGCTAGAAGTTTAAACGGAATTGCTCCATTGAACAAACTATATGAATGACTTGTCGGTCATTCAGGTCAACACTTTTTTGGTATATTTGTCTAAAACTAGTTAAAGACCACCACACATATTTTGTAAGAAAATACTATTAATTCTTAATGTCACCCTTTTTAGTTTCGTTCTTCTTGTTGTGCACCATGATTTCTCATTTCAAATACAAAAACAACTTATTAAGGAAGTGACAATTTGTTGATGTCGTTATGTTAGACTGTATATACCAATTGGAATGGAAATGATTTTATATAGAAAATTCATATAAAACAGTTTTGCAATCATAAGAACATGTTCTTTGATAATGAAATTACATCATTTCATATTGACGGTTTACATTTCATATAGATGACATTTTGATAATATTTTTTTTTCTTTGGGGAAACTCAAAATTTTCATGTAAAAGTTATTAGGTTGTGATGATATGCATCTACTGCAAATTATTAATATTGCAGGTCTAGCAGTTTTGAAGGGCATCGATGAAATTTTATAATTGTTGTTTGAAAGGTAAAAGAAGCCACTAATCTTGCCACCAATTGCTCCACAAGGAAATATCATTCATAGTTGAAAAGTAAGACAAAATACATTAGAATCAAGGAGATAGCAACACAAAGCGTACGACGGAATATATAATCTATTGTTAATGGAATATTTTTCCTGCCAAATAAATCTGAAAAGTAGTAGTACACAGCCACCACTTATCAAGTTCTGCAAGTAAAATTTGAGTTTCAATTAAAATATAACAACTAAAACTCTTTATTTAAGTTTTATTCATTAAAAAACAGAAAAGAGCAAAACCAAGACACAGACCATATCAGAGTTATGGCCAAATTTATTACCTTCTTCCAATTAATGATATATATAGTTCAAATGTAGATTCAGTTCAGTCACCATCATTGTTATTTATTTAAAATTAGTAGCGTGTTAGTGTATAAATAAACTTCAGCACAAAAACATAACAAGTTAAATTATATTTTCAGGGACAAATACTCAGTAGTAAAAAATAAAAGTATAGTTACTGAGGTTCAAGTTTACTTAAATTTAATCTTAGTATATTATATGTCAAGAAAGGTTAACATAGTCCAAGCCCTACAAGCATGTTGGAAAGCAATATGTAGATACAATTCTTATTTTTCAGAAATAGAAAAATATAAGATATAGAAAACATAAATAAGATAACTAACGCAGCGAAAATAATATTATATTCATAACATAAGAATTATAGAAAATCAGCAGCCACATACATACCTACCATTAGGATTAAATGATATCACGTAAGTGATAGTGGAGCAAGAAACTAGACATATTTGCATTAATTTCCATTATCTGACGTCAAATAACGATGAGAGTGGGATTAGAAGGCATCGAAGATTCAACAAAACCCGGAAGAGTTCACATTGGAGGGACACGTGAGAGGTAGAAGAAACAGAAGAGAATGAAAGACGAAGACAAAAGTTGGGTACAAAGGTTTGGAAAATTTCAGATTTGGACAACAAAGACAAAGAGAGATTGCACCCAATCTTTCAACCCTGGGACAGTAACTAGAACCCGAAATACAAGGGAGCGTTCTCAGCAACAACATGAACCTCAAAAATCTCTCTTTTTCTCTCTCCTTTAATCGATGATGCTCCTTAGTTGATGGCAGCACTCGGCCACTCACCGACTTATCTACTCGTGAATAGTATGCTTCTTGATGTTTTCTTATAGCAAGCACTAGACAAAGGGTTCGTACGAGGAACAGTTTTTCTTATTATTGGGGATTTTAGTCACAGATTCGCTTTAACATTAAACTATTCTAAACTATGGATTCCCAATAATCATAATAATAACAACCTACTCTACAATATAGTTTGCTACCATCAAATTATCACCACCCACCCTTATAATTACCATCATCAGTATCATTATCAAACACTAATCAAAGTACAATCATATGCTACAACTAGCTACCACTAATATATTCATTCTGCAATAACATTAAACATCATTTGCTCATCATCGAGTTTATATATGCATATATATAGATATTAAAGGAAGTATATATTTAATTTACACATATATCATACATGATTAAATTAATCTCATACCGGCGGCTACAGAATTTTTTGACAATATCAAAATATTTAAACAAAAGGGAGAGAAAAAAGAAACCGAAGAAAAAGAAAGGAAAGGAAAAGAAAAGAAGAAAGATGTTAGCTGCAAATTCTAACCACCAACACCCACTATCATCAACATCATCATGATCACGATCTTAATTCATTGCAGCATCATATTCTACCATGTAATGATAACAAGTTTCTGTACCGGGTTTAGTCTAATCAGAAGAGCAAATCCAGGAATCCACGGTACCTTCCCCTCTAGTAGTAGGGTTATTATTGTTGTTGTTGTTATTCGGTAAGGTGCTATTCTCACGGTTCAAGCTAGTGGACGCAGAGGCCACAGCAAAGTTCAACTTGCAGCTACCACCACCATCCACTGACCTCAACGAAACATCTCTTGTTCCTCCTCCGTCGTCGTTAACACTCCTCAGTGGCACAGATACCCCACTTGCCACAAAATTTGCATTGTTATTAACCTGACCATGGCTCATACCCAGATCCTCAATTGATGGTAACTTTGCACTAAACCCTGCATGGCCAAAAGGGTGAAGAGGGGGTGGAGGAGGGTTGAATGCAAGGGAGGGGTGGTTCTGCATGCTCAGCATGATGTTTTGTGGGTTATGGTGATAGGGTATACCCAAATCAGGAGGAAGTTGTTGTTGGTAGTTGATGGGGTTGTTGTTGTTGTTATTAGACGAAGAATTGTTGGTGGTGGTGGTGGAAGTTATAGCATCAACCATGTTATTATAGGGTGATGATGAGGAAGACAAAAGCAATGGGTTTTGATGATGATGATGATGATTTACCTTTTGAGGCGAAGGACGCAAAGGGTAGAAAGGACCCGTTGTGGCGTCTAAGTGCGAGCTGCTTCTTAAGGAGGAGGAGCCGGTGAGAAGATCGAGTCTCCGAGAGTAGGAGGAAGAAGCGGAAAACGGTGGTGCAGGGATTCCAGTGAACTCTTGAACCATGGCTCTGAAATTGGAAGTGTCCGTGGTGAGAACCGTGGTTGGTGCTCTCCTTGAAGCTCTGGTTCGCTTCTTCGAGTTGCGTCCAACGTTGTTAACCGTTCTACCCGGTTCAAGCAAGATTGCCTCTTGTGATCTGGCATTGTCCGTGGCGATGCCTGCTTGAGGACCCAACAAGCATTGGTTTATGTTTGTTGTTGTTTGTGGCGACGAGGTAACGTTAACACCGGAAGGGTGGGTGCAATCGGGTTCAGATCTTCGAGGTTGGGAGGAGGATGTGGCGGCGGTGTCCAAGTGCAGGAAGGAGTTTGGGTTGGAGGAGTTTGGTTGAGAGAGGGCGTGGAGGTAGGTTGAAGAGAGATCAAACAAAGAAGGATGAGGATGGTGATGGTGGTAATGAGAAGAAGAAACAAGAGGGTGTGAGAGGGAGCCGAATTGGGAGGGGTGATTGTTGAGGAAGGTTGGAGGGAGCAGTGTGTGATCAGGGCGTGAATCGTATTCTTCATCGCCACTTGAAGAGATACTTCCACTGTTGGCAGAATCCATAGCTTGGAAATTAAGCAAAAGTGGGGAAGAAAGGGAAAAGGAAGAGAAGAAGTGGTGAAACTAGCTGCTATCCATGATGAGGATGAATGAAAGAATGAAAGAATTGTGTGTGAGAGAGAGTGGGAAATAAGATACACTAAAGAGGGCTTTTGAAAAAAGGGAAGAAGCGTATCTTTGGATGGAATCCCTGATCTGCACTGCAATGGAAGCAAATCTTTTCTTGCTTGTCTTTCAGTCGGGGGAAAAGGGTTATTGTGTTGTATAAAAAGAAGAGAAAAAAACGCATAGGCACATGTAGATCTCGCTTATAAGAGAGGGTAGCTAAGGGAGGAGGAGGAGAGGGTGGGGAGGTAAATTACAAAAAGGCCAACCTCGAAGGAGGAGCAAAGCACAGAAGAAGAATAATAATAATAACAAGAAGAACAACTTTAGTGGTATGTGTGTGTGTGAATTAGGGTTTGAGAAAATGGTTAAAAGAAAATGAAAAATGGAAAATGGAAAAGGGGTTGGTTATTTAAGGTTTGTGAAGGGGGTGAGAAAAGGAAGAGGAAGATCCTCTAGAGAGTGGATGGTGGGGTAAGAAGAGAGAAAAGAGGTGGTGGCGGTGGCTGGCAACGGGTCAAACTCAAAGTGAATGGTGAGAGGGACAGTGTGAGAGGCAGGGGGTTGTGAATGTGAAAGCCCGAAAAGGATGTGTTATGTGTTATGTGTTGTGTGGATGCAACTATGCAAACTTTTACCCAGACAAGGCGAAAAAGCTATCCACACATCAATTATTTTACTCGTTAACCTAATTCAAATTTAAGAGAAAGGGAAAGCAGAACCAAAGAACTAGGGAAACCACATTTTTGCTGACCTCATCCAACCCTTCTTCCACACTGCCTCTACCTACATCTTCTTCCTCTTTTTCCACCTTAATAATCTTACTAGCTCACTTCGTTTCAAACACAAGTATTTAAATCCTGGTTTATTATTACTTTATGTCAGAATTATTCTCTTTCCTGAAGTACATTTCATTTAAAGTTGATAGAGTTTTCATGCAAGATTCCGACGTGCTTAAATTTAACCCCTATAACATGTGTTAGCGGCAAAAACAGACACTTCATAGGCCTGCCTGTCTATCACCAATTTTTCATTTTTTAAAATAATATTAAATTTCTTTTTTCTTTCAATATTTGTCTTTTTAATCATTTAATATCATTAGTTTGACATGTGAGTCTCCAAGAAAATAATGAAATCAGTGGGTGGCTTAAAACCAATTAAAAGATAAACTTATCAAATCTGCCGACTTTATTATTGTTATTGCTTATCTTATTAAAAAATATAATATTAATGGTTGGATTGATTAAACCTTTTGATTAGTAAGTATAATGCATTAAAATTCATTTATATTTACAAATATAATATAAACTAAAACTAAAGCTATGTATATAGCAAATTGTTAGTTTTTGTTTTAAGGTATACAAGTAAGAGAGGGTTCGAATCTACATGAAAAACTTTCTCTACCTAAACCAAACCAATTATACTTTAGCAGGTTATAATTTGAGTGATCATGGTAATCTTATTTTGACGAATTTAATTAAAATAAAATTAATAAGTTTTTAATTTAACCACTCAACCTACATGTAATATTAATTATAAAATAATTTTTACATCGTATTTGCTTTCATTTACAAAATTGAATGGGACTGAAAAAAATGCAAAAAACGAGAAGAGAGACATCAAAGAAAAAAAAAGTGTCCCACCATTTTCTGGCAAAAAAAAATAAAAAAGCGCAAAATATAATTGATTATATTTGTGAAATAATCATTTATATTCATTACATAATTAGTTATAACATAAATATTATATATGAATATTTTATTAATATTAATGTTGAATTTAAAATCATAATTAATTATTAATGATTATATAGTAATAATAACAATACTAACAAATAATTATAAAAAGGATATTAAACTAATTAATAAAAAATGTATTAATAATAAATACAATAATTTTATTTTTTTACTCATTTTCAGTTTCTTCCTTTTTTTTTCTTCACACTCATTACGCCATCCAACAACATATAGATGTAATTTTAAACATATACTATTTTTGAAATCAGGTTAGATTTGAACTGCTGAACTTATATTTTGAGTAATTAGTTGTTTTTCTATTTTGGAATAAGTAATTAAGTTAAAATAGGGAAGAGTTGTTTAATAAAAAGTTTATCTAACTCAATTTAATCGAACTATATTTTACTAAGGTGAATATTAAATTAGATCAAGTCCTTTCGACTCTCTACATATTTCATTAACACGATTTTATGCTATTTAAAAATAAGAAAAATACACAGAGTAACCATCTTTTACATTCTCATCTAATAATAAGTTGTGTGTGATATATAGTCGTTAATTCGTTTAAAAACTACAAAAATATTTTTTATTTTTGGATAACCACTTTTATGCTGACATCACAAACATATTATCACCTTATAAGAATTATTGTTCAATTATTGAATTGATGTAAAACAGCACCTATAAAAATATTTGATTTACGGTAAGTCTTTTTAAAATATACAATTTGTATACATAAAGTTTTGTGAAGCACATGCATTTACGTGTGGGCTATTTTTCTTCAAAACTAATCATTTTCTGACATTTGTCTGACAAAGTGTTTCTTGGAAAATCGATTATTTTTCTTCAAATAAGATTTAATAAAACAAAAAACCAGTAAAAATAAAAAATAATAATAAAGAAAACAACAACTACACCTAAAAGATGTGTTGCTCGAATTTCTATAAAAGGTAGTACAGGAAAATAAAATTCTTCGCATAATCAAAATTTATGTTCAAATTAATTGAAAAGGAATTTTAATTTCAAGTTAGTGTTAGGCCCAATCTTATTCATGTATACATTAATTAACATCACTAAAAGAACTTTAATGATTAGAATGGCTATCTAATTATTTAATATCATTTAATTCATTTACTCACATAGTAAACATACAGTAGCTGAATGATTGTATAAAATGTTAACATATCAATGATGGAACAAAACTAAAATCATGAAAGAATTTAATAATCATTCAGCTATATACGTTCGAAAGTTTTGCTTAAAAGGCTTATGCTGTGAATTATATTTCAGCCTTTAAGAAACCGCTTGAATAATACCTATGTTAATTTCGTAATTTGTGAAGGAATTATTACTAAAATTCCAATCTTGCTACTCATTGAGGTCACTAAATTTAAATATTTTGAGATAATCAATATGCATTGGTTGCATCATTAGAACCATTTGGAAATGGAAGTTGCCCCCTATATCAAAGTAAGGGTGATTTTGATGGTTTTGAAAAAAGAAAATCATTTATATTTTCAATTGCGAAGGAAAAAAAAAAAAACAAGAGTTTATTTAAATTAGCCTTTGTTGTATACAGGAGAAATTTTCCCATGTAGAAAATGGATGCATATTATAGATCTAGGTACATGGTACACTTTGTATAGGTTGGTCTGCTCTCATAATTAATTAAGGTTTTTATTAAGTTTGGATAAGTCAAATTTAAATCTTAGCAATACTCTTTTAATTATTTATAATTTATACAAGACAACCCTAAATTATAAATTTTAAAATTTTAAATTGTTTGGTACAAATATAAGTTCAATAATTTAAATTATTTAGTCTGAACACTAGTCTAATTTATTTATATTTTAAAAAGAAGAGACCTAATGCTTTAGTCCACTAAAAGGTGACCAATATAGGAGTGTTCTGGGTATGCTATCTATACTAAAGATATAATTTTCATGAATTTTTTCAGGACATAACGTTTATGGTTGTTTGCTTACTTATTATTCTTCCATTATCTTTTTTCTTGGTCAATGTGGTTGGATTATTTTCCATCATTTCCTCCATCTATATGATTGTTTTTAGTGACAACAAACTGTGTTTGGTTGATTTTTCTTCCTCCGGGATTAAATGCCTGCCTCTAGTAAATAAAAAATAATAGTAAAATAAATTGTATATTCATAATTAACCTAAAAAAGAGAATAGATTTAAAAACATAGTAAAAGAGAATTGTATCAAAGGAAAAACAAATGAGCATGTGATTGAGAATATTTTTATTGATTTTTAATATTGTTGTCCTAGTTCCTTGATAGAAATATTTTGTTGAAAACAAAATAACAAGGTTCAATTTAGAAGAAGAGTTAGATTTATTTGAAATAGAAAGAAAAGTTGAAAGTCTAATAATTCTATTGAAGGATTGTTTCTCAACAATATTATTAGAAAGTGTATTAACTTTTCCTCTGTTATTTTCTAAAAAAAGAATTCTTTTTTTTTAATTTTCTTTTCTTTTTCTTCTCTTTCTCTCCTTTTTTTCTCTTTTTTTCTTTGATTTTTCTCTTCTTCATTTCTTTAAAATTTCCTTTTAAATTCCTCTTCTTTCTTTAATATCCTAATTTCTTCATTCAAGATAACAAGATTAGCTTTTCTTTCAATATTTTTTTCTTTTCTTTCAAACTAGCTTCTTGCTTTAAACATAACTTTAGTAAATTAGATTCTAATCTTTTTGTATAACTTGAGTCACCGTCACTATCTATATATATATATATATATATATATATATATATATATATATATATATATATATATATATATATATTTATATATATATATATAAAGTAAAATTATATAACAAAAAAAAAAAAAAAATATTGAAAAAAAAGCTAATATTGTAATCTTGAATGAAGAAATTAGGATAATAAAGAAAGAAGAGAAATTTAAAAGAAAATTTTAAAGAAATGAAGAAGAGAAAAATCAAAGAAAAAAAGAGAAAAAAAGG
>Ga0099825_1009173_pt1 | contig 11392 bp, 5 predicted proteins | sample SiratroredBW_FD_76838 | JGI IMG/M metagenome (GOLD analysis project Ga0099825, IMG submission 76838) | Root nodule microbial communities of legume samples collected from California, USA - Siratro red BW | ecosystem: Host-associated > Plants > Roots > Nodule | place: USA: California | collected...
AAAAAAAAAAAAAAAAACTAAAGCAGAGATAGAAAACAATGATGTTTTAGTATATGTATTTATATAGATATATTTTTAAATTCAGGGATTTTTTTTTTTTTTTTTTTTAAATTTTTTTTTTTATATTAAATTTATATAAAAAAAATTTTTTTTAAATAAAAAATAAATTTTTTTTTTTTTTTTTAATAATGTTGTTAGAAAAGCTTTTTTATAATGCTTTGTGTAAAAAAATATACAAAATCATTTTTGTAAGGAAACTGATAATCCTTGTCTTTTTTTCTATTTATTCTTCTCTCCCTCCCATATCTCCTTTTGTTTTTTTGTTTAGTTTATTTTAATTTTTGTTGTCCTTTTATACGTTCTCTTTTTGTTGTTTCTCCATTTAAATCAACATTAAAGAATAAATCTCTTTGAATTAATTTCTTTTATTTCCTTGTTTGGTGGTCGATTGATTTGGTGTCTATAAAAGCTTGATTTTAGGTAATGTTTGAGAAAATAAAAATAAAAGGAAGAAGGGAATAGAAGAAATTTGCTAAAGGGATCCTGATTTTGGTGTTGAACTCAATTTGCAGCTAAATAAAATATATATTTTTTTTATAACTTTGAAGTTTATTAAAATTTGAAGTGATAAATAACACTAAATTAGTCACTCGAGTAAAACTAGGATCAAGATCTTGAAATAAGATATTGAATTTGAGAATTTATGAATAAAAAAAAATATAATAGTTAGAAGAAAAAACATCATTATAGATGATGACAAGTAAAGTTATATAAATATTAGTGTCAAGTAAAATTGGTAAAAATGTCATTCATAAAGTAAAACAATAAAGTTATATAGTAATTTAGCTTTTGAAAATTTTATTTTTGAAAATTATAAAAGTGTTATTTAATTAATCTCTAAAATTACAAAACGAGGGTATTCTTTTTAATTTCAACAAGTAAAATGATTCTATAATAATGTTTAGAGACTAAATTGATGGTTGATTTATAAATTCAAGAACTACAACACTTTTTAATTTGTAAGTGACTAATTTAAGCTATTATTGGTTTTGAATGTAATGCATAGCATCTTAAAAAATATACAATTGTCTAAATGTGACATGTTTAATTTAGTATATGAAGTTATTTAATATATGAATGAATTCCAAGAAGTTGCAATAAGAAAAAGAAACATTTGATGAATCAAACCCCATTGGATTCATACACCCAATAATAACTATAGACAAAATGGACAAAATGCTTATCTGAGGAATAATTATTGGGATGAAAATAAGTTATTTAAATGAGGCAAAATGATGGGAAAGAGACAACCAAAAATAATTTAAATAAGAAGAAGATTACATCATAGAAAAAATTGTCACCCACTTAAAAATAATACATGAATGCCTAACAACAATAACTTTAATACTTAAGTTTTTTGAATAAAAAATTTGGCATGTGCTAAGAACTAAGAATACTAGCCATTAAAATAAACAACATAAGTGTATGCTCCAAATAGTACTAATGCTAAGGCATTAAGAGGCAAAGATAACTGTTCTACCTATATATTATATATAAATATAATAAGGGGGTGAACATGTTGGTTTGATTAAAGGGAATATGAGTTTAAGTTGGATCATTTGTTTGATTTGATTTGGTTAAATTGTAATTTTGTTTTTTTTTTTCTAAATTTTTGTTTGATATGTTAACCCATCTATTTGTTTCGTGATTTCAATTTTAATATAATTCTTAATCTTATATATATGTTTATTTCTCTTTTATTTTAACTTTTTAATTTATTGCATAGATTTTTATAGTATCTTAAATGAATTTGTTATATCTAAAGTTCAATGACACTAAGTAAAGAAATAAAATGTATATAAGTTCAAATGAAATCAAAATTATGAACTTTTAAAATATAACATTAAAATCATAAAATAAAAATAAGGAAATGGAAATCGTGAATCAGTCCTTAAAGAAACGCCAAAATTATAAGTTAACTCTTGTTTTTTTCTTTTATCTTGTTTTAAAACATGAAATTGCATATGAATAACATCTATCAAATAATATAATATAATTTAGTATTTCTGGCACCATACTATATAAATAAAAAGAATAACCATAGAAAAATGGTTAGATATGTCCATAAAAAATATAATACCTTAAATTTTTATATGAATTTGATCATTAGTATGGTCGAATCTTTCATATTTTCCTTCTAATAATTTAACAAATTTATTATTAATTTTAAGATCATAGTATTATTTTAATTATAAATTTAAATAAATAAGAAATAAAAATTTATAGATAGAAATTACATGTTTATTTGTTAAAATAATTTTTATATAAATAAAAATAAAAACTTGTTAAAGATAGAAAAGAATATAAAGTAATAGAATGTGAGAAAAAAGAATAAATCAAAAATAGATTTCAATGGGTAAGAGAAAATTTTAAAACTTTATAAAAAAAATAGAAATTTCTTAAATTTGTAGAAACTCTTATATTATATAATATTTTTGGAAATATTCTATAATTCAATGTTATAAAAAATAGAAAACTTGGACGGTTTTTGATTGTAGAAGGGTTACAAGAAGATCTATAATTAATATATGTCTATTTGAATGATTAATATTTCATGTGTTGTACATATAATGCATCTGTGTTTACTTTAGAAAAATCATCATGAGTTTTTTTTTTTCCTTAAATCAAGTTACTATTTCTTAAATTTAAGGAATTATTCAAATATTTTTTTTCTAATTTCAAAGAACTATTATATGCTAATCTAGTTTAAAAATTAACTAATGAGTTAAGTGTAAAAATTAGATAATTAACTCTAGACTAAAGTTTGTTTTTTCTTCCTATTGCGAGTTTCATGTTTATGAAATGATACATGTTATACTTGTCAAATCACTTTTAAAAGTTGAATGAAATTCTTTATGAGTTCACTTTGAAAATCTTAAGAGTTTTGTACTCTTACTTTAAAATAAGTTTTTTAAATAACGAATCTTCTTGTACTTCTCATTTGTGATTCATCATAAAGGTTATGTGTCTTCCATTTTCTATTTTATTTTACAACTTTTCTTATTTTCTATTTTTTTATGAAACCTCAATCCTAACCCATACTTCTTCTTGCTTCCACCATTAATGAGTATTCTCTTAGGTGTCTTTAGTTTGCAAATACACATCTATAGTTTATCAAGATCATTCATGAAGTTTACATCACTCTTTTTACAATAAAATAAGATTTTAACCATGAAATATTTGCTAGATTAAGATTTGATGAGGCTCTTAAAGTATAGATTTCTTTTGACTGATTAAAAGTTGGATTTGATAAGTATGATCAATCATAGATATGGACAATAAATGAATTACTGGATAAATACGAATCAATCTAAGTAAAGAGAGTTAATGTTACATCTTTACAAAATGATGATTGTTTTGATATGTTATATGAAATTTAAAGATATGTGAATTATATAAATTTTTGAATGAAATCGATGATTTGTATTGATATTATTGTTTTTGTAAGTACGAGGGGTGTAAAATCCCTTGTAGATGATCAAAATGTTTGGAAAGCACTGTTTTATGGTTGTTTGGTGTGCTTTTGGAACAAATATCGTTTGAGCAATGTGTTTTTGTTCAAGAGAGACTCAAGCATTGTTCAATCATTACACTTATTATCATACATTGATTAATTGATTAAGAGATACGGTGTATAAATCAAGCAATGACTTGTAGCTTGAATGAGAGAGAGAGAGAGACTAAGACATCTTTCTCATTTGAAAACACATTACTCAAGCATTGTGCAAGACACTTAAGTAATGAGGCGTGTGCGGCTCAAAAGTTGTTATGAACACTAAGTATGATATGGGCAAAGTAAGTGTATCCAAATCATGTTGGAGTGCATGATTTGTGTCCTAGTGTCCAATGGTGGTAAGTGAATTTAAAACTTATTGAAGTATTTTCAACAAGTAGTTATAGCTCAATTATTAATAAAAACGCTCAAGTGATGAAGTGATTGCAAAAGTGTGGATAACTCAAAGAGGTTGTTGTTCTTAAGTTACATTTTGCTCAAACATTACTCAAACTATAAAAGTACCACAAAAACAATATTTGATATCTTATTTAAGACAGAGAAATCGTTAAACCATAATAGGTTGTTGCTCTTAAGTTATATTTTGCTCAAACATTACTCAAACTATAAGAGTACCACAAAAGCAATATTTGGTATCTTATTTAAGTCAGAGAAATTGTTAAAGATCATGACTATAATATAATACTTTTATATTATATTATTTTTTTTTATATATGTGTTGAATATTATATTGATGGTATAAAATACAGAAAGCATGATTAATTATGAGATATATGACTTAATTCATTCATTAAGTAACTATAATTAGATGATTTTAAGTAAATAATTTATATGATTGGATGGTTAATGTAAAAATTATAATAGTACTCGATGATATTAATAAAGACAATCCTCATATTAATAAATATATATGAATAATATGATTCTTCTTATATAAACACAATTATATAATAATTACTATAGTATTGATAAAGGTAATTTTGCATCACCTTACATCAACTGATAAAAAGAATCCCGAAATTATATACTATAAAATTCAAAATTCAACAACTGAAAATGAAAATATAAAATAAAAGTATAGACTTCATTGAAGTTTATATAATTGCAACACTATTTAAAAAAAATCAAAACTTCTTTATTTAGTCTTCCATGAAGTTTCAATCAATCAGGCCAACATGATATCATTGTTCTCCGTGATTACATTTGATAAAAAGAACCTTTATATCTCGCATAGCTGGAACTCTTCTCAACAAACCAATCAATCACTTGCCAGGCCTATAAATTAATCTTACAAATTAAAAGAATTGGTGATGGAGATGATACTTTCCAATAATTAAAAAAAAGTTGTATAGTTAATGATTTATAATATGCATCTTGGAAATTGAAGTCACTGAGAATAACCCACACCAACTCAATATCATCAACGCTTTTTTTCATTAATAGATATCTAAGCTCTGCTTTAATCCAACAAAGTTTATATCATCCAAATCAACTCATTATTTTTCACATTTTCCAATCAGATTTTCTTCAAAAAGTTTAAGATTGATTTGAGGACTTTTAAAAATGCTTTAAATTTCTATTCTCAGATCAAATCTAATAAATACACGCTTTACTATAATCTTAAATTAAGACAAATTTATCTTTTATCAACTGCATACATGCAACAAATTTTCATATCACAATCAAAGAAAATAGATTCTGAAATTTAAAGTGAACAGAAAACACTTATCTCGATTAAAATTATATTCGACTACTATAATTCTATTATCTATTATTTCTTAATTTATGGCTTCAGAAAAAAAAAAAGGATCATTGCAGAAATATATTGATAAAATGTGAAATAATTTAGATTTTAAATCCCAATATCTTATTAGTCTAAAAATAGATCTTTACATTATCATTAAACCAATTATCCAAATTTTAATTGTTTTAAAGTAATAAAAAAAATTTACTTTTAAGTTTTTATGCATTTTTAGTTTTAATTAATCTTACAAAATCAGTTTACAAAATAAAATCTATATCTATTTATAAATTATTGACAAATCTTATTTCTAGTCGTGATATAAGATTTTTAATATTTTTTTAACTTAAATGTGATATGAAATCTCTAATAATTTTTAATTCAAATATGTGATATGAGATCTTTAATATTTTTTAACTCAAATATAAAATTTATATATAAAATAATTTGATAACAACTTAATAGAAAATGATCCAATAAAATTACTTGAATAAGTTGTTTGATTATCTCTAATTATTATATGATTATCTCTAATTAATATAAGATTTTTAATAATATTTACAGAAAATATTATCCATTAATAACTTTTTAATTATATATTTTATTTAGAAAATTCAAATTTCAGGCCCAGTAAAAAAACCAGTTAAATTTCATTTACAAGAATTTACATTCCCCAAGCATGCTTGGTAAAGTACATACGTACGTAGAACAACAACATAATAAAACAAAAGCCATATGTGTGTATATATCTCTTGCTGTCCGTGATGGCAGGCTGCTACAGACTCAGAAATCAGACTATATCACGTGACTAACTATGAACCCACATTTGGAACATATACACTTCTTAGATATTACGAATATTAATATAAGGACCCACTTTTTTCTCTTGTTACTCTCCAATATACATATATCTATTAATATGTTAAATTTTTAAAGAAAAGGAAACTCCAGAGAAATTTTATTTTGTTATATGACTTAGATGTAAGTTACTTTCTAAGAAAAAAAAGTTAGTTTTTAAAAGTTACTTAGACATTAATTATGATATAACTTACTTTCAATTCAAATCAGTTAGAATATAGTGAATAGTTTTTTATACTGGAATTAATTAGATAAAATTTATCCGTTTTAACTGAAATTGAATTAATTCCTGTCGAGTACTTTCTTAACGGTACTTTACAATTTGTTCATGAAATTAGATTACTATATCCTTACAAATGTTTACTTCCTTTATTACTACCAAGAGCTGAAAATTGGTTACAGCTTCTTAGAGTCTAAGTTTCTTAGTTTTGAAGTATCTTTTTCTCATTTTATTCTTCTTTGGAGTTGTTTTTCTTATGTTTATAACTAGAAGCATTGATGATTTGTCTACTCGCTAAAAAAAAGTGTGGAGTAGATTAAATATTTTAACTTAAACAGATGTGTTTTATATAAATCATAACTCGTAATAACGGGTTAATTTGTATAATTGCAATAAAAAAATTTAACTTAAACAGATGTGTTTTATATAAATCGTAACTCGTAATAACGGTTTAATTTGTATAATTGCAATAAAAAATTTACTATATTTAATATTATTGAAATAAAACAGCAAAAATAATGTTTTTTATATCAATATTTTAACTTAAACAGATGTGTTTTTATATAAATCATAACTTGTAATAACGGGTTAATTCGTATAATTGCAATAAAAAAATTTTAACTTAAACAGATGTATTTTATATAAATCATAACTCGTAATAACGGGTTAATTTGTATAATTGCAATAAAAAAGTTTATTGTGTTTTAATATTAGTGAAATAAAACAGCAAAAATAATGTTTTTTTTCATATCAATGAGGATAGTTAATTATTATAGGTTTTTAGTAACTTTGGATGATAGTTTATTTTTTATGTTTTATGTTAGATATTTAAGTGTGAGTCTAAGTCTCACATTGGGTAAGAATGAGAAAGTTGAGCAATATATAAGAAAGAAGACTCACAACCCTAATGTCTTAAGGTTTTGGATTGGAGGTAACGTCATTCCCTTGTATGGATTGGCTCAGTTCTCATTGTTTGAGATCTCCTTAAGGTTTTCTCCCTCAGATTCTTCTAACATTTTATAGTTAATTTTAACATATTTATTTGATTTAGATATTAATTTTATGCTTAACTTATTTAAATTTTATTTTTAATTATAGACTCATGGAGTACAATAAAGTTTAAAATATTAAAATAAAATTATTGTCATAACATTTACATATAAGTATTTTTCTAAATCTTGTTCATTCGAACTACTTCTGTAGACTCACGAGTCAATTGTTATGTCGGATGTGCTAACAATTAATTTATAATTTTGATAAGGATCGACTGTTTCAACCTACTTTACCTACTTTTTACAAGATAAATGTGGATGGAGAAAGCTCACACTATCATCTCTATTTATAATTCTATTTAAATATAACTTAAATATGTGTGTAATTATTATTTTTAAAAGAAGAACTAATGTTAAAGACTAATTCAAAGAAGATTCTTAATTTTGAAGTCATTAAAAACTATAGTTGTCATTTATGAAAGTGCTATTTCAACTAAGAGAGGAAATATGTTACTTTAATTTGAGAGGAAATAAGCTAGACTAAGCTAAATTGGTGATTATTGTAATCTCTTTATTATCATATTATATGGAGTACACTTACACTCAACAAATTCATATTTTTATGACATTAAAAAACTATAATAACTAATCTTTGACATGGTTATCCTAACTTGGTATAACAATTAGATGATAAAATCATATGCACAACAAAAATAAAGAAATACAAAAATAAAATCGAAGAAAATAACAACTTAAAAGGTGAAGATAAGATCAAATAGTATGTATATGAACTATTTGGACTAGTAGAAATAATGTTATGTTTCGAAACTTTAAAACTACTGGTGCTTTATTTTCTGATGGTATAGTTGTCTTATTGTTTGCACCTAGTTCATGAATGGAAACATCACACACTGCCTATCTCGGTTTTAGCAGCAGAACATCTGAATTGCTACTAATTATTGTAGCTATTGTGCAAAAATCATGCATGACTCCTGAGTGATTTATGTATTACTAACCACACTACCAGGCTACATTGCCTAGATTTGTTCTTTTGTGGTTTTGCATGTTAGATAGGAGCTTATTAGAGCATGTGCTTAGTAGGATGAAGAAGGACAAGAGCATATTTAGCGATTCTTGCATTTAGACTTTCTAGAATGGAGAGCTCGATTCAAGAATTGCATTTAAAAAGAAAATGTGTCATTGTAGATTAGTTTATATTTACACTCCTTTGACTGTCTTGACAAGGAATAAAAAAAATTGTTGATGCTGGAGAGTCTTGTTGGATGAGTTAAGTTAGAGGTGTTGGATAATTTTATTATTTTTTATCGATTATTGTATTCAATACCTGTTTGTGGAACATTTTCTTAAAAGTTGAAACACCCCTTTTATGCTTCATATTAATTTATATTCTTTTTGTTAATAAAAAAAGCACAAGTGGTAGACTTACTTGGAAGATAGATTTTAAAGATTTTGATGATTTTCAGTTCTTGGTGTCACCCATATTTGTTTGTAACAAGAAACATGATTAAAAGAAATTTAATTACTAGCAAAAACAAATCCATGAGTAAATAGAGATTATTGACTACTCAAGATTTAAATATAATTGAGACTTAAAAACATTATCTACGGGAATCGATTCAAATAAAATGAGACACAAGAACATTGTCAAGGGGAATCTTATCCAACAGTAATTTACATCCGAATAAAAGTGCATATAATTGATGTAAGTTAAATGTCGACAAAAATTTCCAGATGTAATATTATCCAAAGATATCGTTGGATAATTCTAAGCTATGAACAAATTATAACATACATGTTTATAGATAGTAGAATTATATATATATATATATAATCTCTAAGTTAGAAAATTTGCAATTTTAACCTATATTCTTTTATGTTACTTTAGGGTTATTTTAGACTTTTAGACATGCGTCTGCATAATATTTTGTGGTCATTGTATTGTTGTGCAAGAAAAAAGTTGACGAGAAGAAGCAATAATAAATATCTTCTAATTTCATTTTTTTTTTTTCATTTTGGTTTTGTAACCTATATTCTTTCCTCCTTGAGTAGGTGATATGTGATTTCTTCTCCTTCTTTATCTCTTACACAATCTCTTTGTAATTGTAGATCTTCTTCCTGGAAGCACATGTTAGTTGTCTAACCATTAATTTTTGGAAGTACTAATGTAAGTTCTTTTTACATTTTTCAATCAAAATTTAAGGTGATTTGTGTCTTTTTTTTTTCCTTCTTTATCCCTTACACACAAGTGGCAGGAATAAGGGTCTTTTTTTTTTGGAAGCATATGCATGTTGCGTCTAACCATTATTATTTTTTTAAAGTACTAACACTCTTTTTGTAGTTGTAAACAAGTAGTAGAAGTGAAGATTTTATTCTTTGAAGCATACGTCGCGCATTTGACCATTATTTTATGAAAGTATATTAAAGTTTTTGCATATTTTTCAAGGGTCTTTTATCTAGAAGCATAAGCCAGTTGTGTCTGATGAATATTTATTGGAAGTACCATAGTAATATTTTTCATATTTTCAGACAACGTTTGAGGTGCTCTATGTCTTCTTCTACTTCTTTATTTCTCATACTTTTTTATTCTCGAATTTTGATATTGGTCGAGGATTAAAGACATATAATATACCTGCGCTCTTTTTGGAAACATATTTCGAAGGATATTTTTCTAAGAAATTAGTTAATAGTCACAACCTAACGATGTTTGCAACTTAGAAAATAATTTTAAAAGGAAGACTTTTATTTCAACAGACTAGGCGAGAACAATGTCTAATATAAGTCAGATGAAATCTTATTTGACAAACTCAATATAATGTAGAAGATTATATATCTTCTAGTTTGTTTAAACAATATCTTATTTATATACACGTACTTTTGTGTCAGAAATAATTATAGATCAAACAATCATGTCTCGAGGGTGCTAATAACTATTAATGAATTTTTATTTATAGTTATAAATTGAAGTTAATTAATATTTTGAATCACGCTAGTTTTCATTTATTGTTTTCTTTGTTATTTTGTTTTAACCGTATAGTTGTTGTTGTAGGTTTCTTTGTTATTTAAGTTATGAAATCTTAAATTTGATATTCATATGTTTCAACTTTAAGATCATTTAGGGACAAATGAACCTAAGAGTAGGCAATGTAGCTAATGCACGTCTTTTAGAGTACATAATTGAGAATTGAATGAGGGAGACCTTCGAGTCATAATTCCATTAATCTATCCGATCATAAATCAAAGCATGGCAAATTGTGATGTTAAATCAATGAGTTCAAAGACTTTTAAATCGGGAAGTAAATATTCCTCAAAAATATAATGATCCTTCTATTTTTTTTTACTGTTTCAAAGTTGAAATAAGCTTATTTTCTATCTTCAAATAAAACTATTTTTTTAGTTTAAAAATTATTTTGGTCTTGCTACTTAATTGTCGTCATAATTAATATTAAAAAAATATGTGACAAAGTGTTTAGTGATAAAAATACAAAATTAAAACAAGTTATTAAGTTAACGATTTATAATGATTAGTTATATAAATAAAGTCTTTAATAAAATTTAAGATAAGAAATTAAATTAATTTTTTTAATTACGGCTTCTGAAAAACTAATTTTAAATTCAAATGACAACGTAAAATTGATAAATTAAAAATATATTTAAAATAAAAAAAATATTCTATACCTAAGAATAGAGATTAATGAGGGGTGATATAAACTAAAATGGTTAACTCCTTGTCTTTTCACTAGTAGAAACCTTTGGTTGTAAAGTGTTGGGGGCTCGAATTTTAATTGGCCACATTTCATTGTAGAATGACATAATTAATATTATTTTATTTCAACGTGTGGCCATGTTATAAGCTATTACTTGTAGGTTGTAATTGATTATTGGCTTTTTTTTTTTTTTTTTTTTTTTTTTAAAAAAAAGAAAATGTTTTGTTGTTTTTTAAAATTGGTAAGATTTGTTAGACATATATTAGAGATGTATTTTATTTT
>Ga0099825_1009174_pt1 | contig 11392 bp, 3 predicted proteins | sample SiratroredBW_FD_76838 | JGI IMG/M metagenome (GOLD analysis project Ga0099825, IMG submission 76838) | Root nodule microbial communities of legume samples collected from California, USA - Siratro red BW | ecosystem: Host-associated > Plants > Roots > Nodule | place: USA: California | collected...
ATAAAATTTTTTAATTTATAAATTTAAAAAAAATATATATAAAAATATTTAAAAAAAAAAAATTTATATAAATATAAATATATATAAAAAAATATATATATATATATATATATATATATATATATATATATATGTAAGTAGAAGTATGTAATGTTGTTATACATAGTTCAAGTGTTTGCATAACTCAAGCAAAAATAAGAAAAAAAAAAGTAGATTTCATACTACTTGTGAGATTGATCAAAGAGAGACCGACTTAATCTGTTTTATTTTGTGATTAATTACCAGAATGATACACATTGTTAATGGGACTTTGCTTCATTAATCTAATACATGTTGGTGATTTTGGATCTTATCTTTTTTATGGGTATTAACCAAAAAGGAGTTGGTGAGTGAGAGTAAGAGAAAGCAAATCTTGGTACCACTTTCATGGATCAGATTCAGAGTTCAACTTTTTAAAACTTAATTGTTATGCATTTGGGTATAAGCTAGGTTTGCCGTTTCTTCAAGCAATCACAGATTCCTAGACAATCCAAAAGAAAGAAAAAGAACACAACTATAGGGTTTCACAAACGGGTTTGGAACATCAAATCTAATGAAAAAAAAAAAAAAAACTAATACTAATCTTTGATATATCCATTTGGAAAATGAAATGAAAATAAGATTTTCTTGTAAATGATGGTGATGTTCTTTGAAGTATAGTGTTAAGCAAGAAATGAATTTGGATATGACAAAACCACAGAAAAAATATATTTGTGTTGCATACATTTTGCTTATAATTTCATTTTTCTATATAAAATAAAAGCTTTTTTCCTTCATTTTTCTAATGATTAAAATACAACTTCAAAATTAACATACCGTTTTTTTAGTAGAAATAAGATTATTTAAATTTGAGCCCTTTTAATGAAAAGAAAACATAACTAAAATTGGAGACTTTCACTTTAATAACTTTCACGAGTAAAAAAGAAATTAAGAATAACCTCAACACACATTTATATTGATAAAAAAAACAAAATGAAATTAAAAATAAAATCATATTTAATTTTGTAGTTAACTAATGATCAAACCCGGTAAACACTATTTTTTTTGTCTTCATAATCCTTAACATTGAAGATCTTATTTCACTATATCTTTACTATTTTTTTTTTTCTCTCTTTTCATCTATAGACTTGAATTCAACAAATTTGAACCATTTTAGTAGAAGCAATCACATATTTGAAAGGCAAAAACTAGTTTATTTGCATAGAAGGGGAAAATAGTATACTATTTTCATCAAAAATAAAAAAACAGCTGAGGAATCATGTGCTCCATATGCTATCACAGAAAGGTGTCTATGATGATGAAGATGTTATATATGTGATCATTAATAGCTTGTTTCCTTTTATTTATCAACATTAATATACGTAGCTCAAGGCTTTAAAACTGAGGCAGAAGTAGGACCTTTTTCCATTAAAATGGTTGGTAATCTACAATAAATGACCTGTCACTGATTCTCACTCACCTCATCACAACTCCATTCTAGCTTCCTCTTATTTATTTTTGGGTCCTCCAAAATCATGTCCTTTCTTTCTTTCTTCTCTCTTTCAAACCCTAAGATTTTTACTCACATCACTACAATTAGGTAATAGTAATAAAAACCAGTGAATCATTCTTCCAGCAAAACTCTCACAAATATGACATGTATGAGCCACATTCCTACTAAAATCCAAAGCTCAAAACAAAACTTTATCTGAAGAAAACAACCTTGTATATCAGATTTTTCATTCCCCTTTTGACACTATATATGCACAGAATTTATTACTCTACCTGCTCCACAGATATGTGGTTTGTTTTTATCAATAACATCCACCCATTTTACCCATAATGAAAAATCAGAAATGCAATTTTTAGTTGGATTTTTTTTATTATGTTAGTAGACAATGAATTATATGTAAATAGATCAAATTCAGTAGCACCTGAATCAACGGATTAAAAAAAAAATAAGGAGGATGATTTAACTAACTAGTTTCCTTATACAAAGTAAAAAAAAAAAAAAACAATTAAAAATTATATAAAAATAAATTAAAATATTAAAAAAAAATAAAATATAAAAAAAAAAAAAAAAATAAAAAAAAACTAAAATAACAAATTAAAAAAAAAAAAAAAAAAAAAAATAAAATAACTAATTTCCTTATAAAAAAAAAAAAAAAAAAAAAACCATTAAAAACTATACAAGAATACATTAAAATATTACAGGTGAATTAATTCTTATGCATTGTAATGAAAAGAATCTATTATTATTTTTTAATTAGGACACTAATTGATATATAAAAATATAGTAAAAATAAAAGAAGCCCATATATGTAAATAATTATTTACTTTTTATATTTTTTTCTCAAAGCTCCGGTGGAAAATTTTTCTATGAAAATTAAATAAATCCGTCTTGATTGATAGATTTTGTATTAGAAAATTTATTTATTTATATATACTCTTTTCGCTTTCTTTAGTGTAACTATTCTTTTTCTAAGGATGAGAGAAATATAATATATCTTCGAATACAAGTATTGACATAGGCCTTCTTTACATGTATGAGTGAGAAATTATTATTTTAGCCGTTTACCTATGATTCAAACTAAAAAAAAAAATACAGAAAACTGTAATAATTTATTACATTTTCCTTTTTTTTCGCTAGCTAATGAAAATCAAATTGCCTAAAAAATTAATTCCTCCTAAAATATTAATTGGCTTTTAATTAAATTAAACTTCTAAAACAGTGCATGCATATTTGACTTTTTCATCGGTTTAAATGCTTTTTGAAAAATTAGAAAGACATTAAACTGATATTTAAAGAAGAAACTCATTATAATTTATTACTCTTAATTATATTATTAATCACTACCCAGAAGAAAATCATGTTCTGAATGGAAAATATACAGATTAACCACTTTCATGAATAGTTGTTGCACTTCATAAAACATCTTTTTATCTGAAAATGATATGATCACATCATGTATAGTATAGATACATTGATGCATGATAAAAATCATTTGCAACTTTTCATCTCATAGTTGATATGATCATCATAGTGAATATATGTTTCTAAAACAAGTGAATGATAAAATTTTTATGTCCAAATCATGTGTATGTATATAGTTACATTAACTTTATTGCAATGCCCAAAACAAATCAAAGAGGGGAATATTGAAATGGAAGGGAAATGAGCAAGGAATATTTGGAATCAGTTTAAGAAAAAAATTAATCAAAATTAAAAATAAAGTATCTCCTAACTGTTCATCTTATTTACGAATCATACCCCTGAAAGCCAGCGAAACATTTCGCTGATTTCTTCACCAATTCGGTTTCCTTCCAAGTCGTACTCCGCAGCCACCACCGGAACGACGTCGCTTCGCCGACTGCTCCCGCCACCGCTGAAGAACCTTCCAGAGCTTCGAAACGACGCCGTTCGCGACGAGATAGAAGCGGAAAACCTGTCCATGTAGTCCTTAAGCCAGCTCCGAACGCCGGCAACCTCGCCGGCAAGACTCGCCTCGTTATGATTCGCTGGATTCTGAGCCTCCGCCGCCGGAAACTCCTTTGCATCGTCCTCGCTCCTCCGGCGGGCGTGGCTGAACGCGACCTCCGACTCGTCGTCCACCAAATAGTCGAACGAACCAATGGAATAGGACCGGGAGCGGGAATCGATGCGAGCGGCGGGGGCGGCGGCGCCTTCGGCGCCACGGCGGCTGATATTGCCTAACTCGAGGCGGAAGCTGTCGCTGCTGCCGGCGGCTGAGGACGGCGGGCGGAGGATTTTGGCCAGGTCGGATTCCGCGGCGGCGATGGGAGAGCGGCAGAGCGGACACGAGAGGTTGGACTGGAGCCAGGTGTCGATGCACTCGGCGTGGAAGGCGTGGCAGCAGAGAGGTAGGAGGCGGAGGAGGTCGTGGTGGTGGAACTTGGAGAGGCAGACCGCGCAGTCGGCCGCGGCGGTGGCGGAGCGGCGCGTGACGGAGGAGAACGTGAATAGCGGCAGCGTGTCGATGACTGAGGTAGCGGCGGCCGACGAGGAGTGCGCAATCTCCGGCGAAATGCGGCGGCTGGAGGAGAATATCGGAGTGGCGGAGGCGGATGCGGAGGGCGCGGCGGAGGAGGAGGAGAAGCGGCGGAGGCAGCGTCGGTTGAGGTGGCGGAGGAGGAAGCACAGCGCGAGAGAAACAATAACGGTGACGGCGAGGACCGTGACGATAATGAGAATGCTGGGACTGAGGCTACTTAACGGAGACGAACGGCGCGGTGACGGCGGCGTTAGGGAACTCGAAGCGACGGTTGGGAACGTGTTGTCCGTGCCTGATCCGACGACGTTTAGCGTTAACGGTGGCGCAGAAGCCATTGCGTTTGTTCCGTTTAGTGTTAAGAGCGATTGAAAGAGTGTGCGTGTGTGTGTTTGCGCTGTGCATGAAAATGCAAGTGTTAATTGTCGCTGTTGTGTTTTGGTGAGTGTTTGATGAGAATGGTCACGTGAGCAGCACGTGAGGCAGAGGGTTAACGAATTCAATGTTGAAGAGTGAATGTGAATGAAATTGGATGAGAAGAGTAAATGCGTTTCAGGGTTTAGGCCAACAACACTTTTTTATTCCTTTTCTAAAACAGCTTTTAGATAAATTAGAAACCTTAATTAATGAATTAAATGTTCTTTGCTGTAATTTTAATTGAATGTAATAGACATTAATTATTATTAAGAGAGTTACACTAATTAAATATCAAACTTAATTTCCGTAAAAAAATAATTAAGTTTTTGTCTTAGTTTTTTTGTGGGGGTACCCTTAATTGATGAACAAGGGAGGAATTTTCTTTGTACAATAAAAAGTCAAAAAAAAAAAAAAGGTTAAGTTAAGATCATCTATTAGAGTGGAATAACTGCAAGATGATCCCAATCATTATATATGTTTCCTATAACAGATAAGTACTTTACAAAAAATGCATATCTTCATAACTTGGTGCATCAAGTATCCTCTTTCAATCCACATAAATTAATGTTCTATGTTATTCATAAAGTTTTATATGATTAAAGAGAATGGTCCAGGTGTTAAGAAACGTGCAAACCCAAGAAACAAGGCAACAAATACATTCCATAATACTTATATAATGCACCCATTTCTTCTCATTATCTCCATATTTTAATTGGAGAATATAAATATATAATATGTGTATAACTTTTGGAAACTACCCTAATCTTCATTTATAAGTGTTGTGAGACTTTTAGATTCATAAGCATTGAATCATTCTTGTTTCTTATCCTTAACTATAAAAATTTTGTTCTTGATGAAATATGAAATCCAAACTATGAGTTGATAATATATTAATGAAGCTGTCTTGTGGTATACATCATGAGCGCGTGCATGATTACTTGATTAAAATCCGCAAATCTCGCATGCTCTAAATAAACTATAATAGATTAATTCTCTTTCAAACAACATTTTTGTTCCCACTAACATGCTTCCAAGATTTTAATTTTGCAGAGACACACACATCATTTTTTTAATGCAATGCTTCTTCATGCAATGTGATGGCTGAATCAAGATGTGGAGCCATTTGGGGCATTATAATATTCCATCACCACTACAATGTTGTAATAGGTAGAAACAACTAGCATGGAGGAAAATATGGTAATAAGAACACACCCAAAAGTAGATATTAAGAAAAAAAGTAAGTTGTTACATCACTATTATCAACTTCATAAAAATAAAGGGTTCACTTATTTTGGATTTTTCATGTTCATTGGAGAACTAACATGATCTAAATGATATAAAAAGTGAAAACTTGTTGTTTCTATAGTTGACATAATAACACTCTCTAAACACGATGTCTCTACTATTTAGGACACTTTCCTCATTCACACTATGCTTTTGTTTTGTTGAGATCCTTTATCATGAAGGTCACATCAATACGAATTTTTTTATTTCAGTTTAAATTATAATTAATGGAAAAAAATCTTTCATAATTTTAAAATTGTGAGATTTAATTTCTTATGAGAGTCTCTCCTCGTAAATATATTTATAAAATCATAATTTTATATTAGTGGAAGAAAATGAATTTTGACAAAAAAGTAAAGAAAAATGTAAACGCATATAGATTAACTTGGTTACAAAAGTTTTCTAATTATTTTAAAGAGTGATTTATTAAAAAATATATTAAATAATCAGTTAAAGAATAGTGAGTTAAGGATTATTTTTACCATTAAGCCATATATAACTCTTTGGGATTTAATTGTTTTAAAAGTTTGAAGGAATTCTTTGAATGGAAAATTTTGGTAAAATATGCACTCTCTTTATTTTATCATCCAACTATAAATTATAGTAATTAAGTTGCTAGATTTGTGCACTATACAATTAATAATTATACTAACCGTGATTTTTTAATTTATTGAGATAGTAAAACTTTTTAAATTGATTTTATGGTGACATTTTATGCAATGGAAACAAATCTTAACATTAGGACGTATAAAATAATTATTGAGTTATATTAAGCATCAACATATGTGGTGAGATGAACACATAACAACTATATAATATCTATTTTGTGTGATAAAAAACTTCATTGTACTTGTCTCATTATTGGGATGCTCTTTCATAAAACTATCCATAAATATAAAAAATTAAAAACTAATCACTCTAACCAATTTTTTTACGCAATTATTCTTATATAATATATGTTGTAATTAGTTACTACAAAAATAGATTAAATACAAATTCTATTAGGTTATGTTGACACACCAACCAAGTCAAACCCAATGGAAAGAGATGCACAAATCATGGGTTAGGTTTCCTATAATAGATTGATCATTGACTTTGGTTAATTCACCCTAATGGTGAAACATTAGTGTGGCTAAACTCCATTGATAGGTTATAATCCATTTTGGATAATTATATTATATTTTTTGTCTATGCATAAATAAAAGACATTGTTTCATAGGTCATACCTATGATTCTCATTTTCTCCATTTCTTGACCTATATGTTTCTAAGTGTATATTTAATTGGAATATATTGTTAAATTTAATCCAATTTTATTGAAAGCACAAAATTTTCATTTTGTCTATTAGTGATATAGTTAAAAACACTATGTTAACACATTAACGTTCTCCAAATAGCATAATTTAAACCTACGTACTTTTTCTTCTTCTTTTACATCAGCTATATTTTGTCATTTTTCTCCAAATTAGCCACTTTAGTTTGTTCTCTGTTAACGTAAATAAGAAAAATAAAATGCTCCTCAATTAATAGAATTGGCCAGTTATTTTTTTTTATTATTATTAACGTTCTTGTTATGACCCTTTTAATAAGGGATCATATTTTAAGTAAGAGTTTTTTTCTGGTTGAAAGCTTCGTCCTTAATTTCAAAACTAGTGAACCCAAAATTTAGTATATATATTATTAAATAGTATTTTGAGACAAAAATAAAATAAAATAATTTTTTCTGTGAACTATGAAGATTACAGCAAAATGGTGAAAATAGTTTTAAAAATTATGAAAGTCACTGTTATTTATTAGAAGAATCATTAAAAATTGTCTATGAAAGCAGATTTGAATTTGAAAATTGATTACATATGTGAGGAAGAAAATTAACATATTTAACATTCTTTAGAAAGAATATTACTTCAAATTAATTAAAATAAGTTTCTTTCATTTTAAAATATTTATTTCACCCTAAAATAATAAAAAAATAAATATGTCAAAGATTAATTTATTTAATATGTAAATTTTTCTAAAATAATTAAAAGTAAACAAGTCAAACATTTATCTATTTAACATGTGTGCATTTTCTTTTGTTGAAAAATAATTTTTTTATTACTATTTATAATAAAAAGAGGGATTTATATTAATAAAAAATATTTGAATATTGATTTTTTTTATTTTTTATTTTAATTAAAATATTAGAATTTTTAATTGTTATTCTCACAAGTTCTAAGATATTAGATTGACAAGAGTGTACACACAAGTTAATCCAATCTTATTTATTTATTTTTTATAGTTAAGTTTAAATTTTTCATAAATAATTCTTAAATTCTATAATTAACATATACAATGTAACGTCTAAAAACGTTTTTATAATTAAAATTTATTTACAACTATGTAATATTTTTTGTTTTATGATCAATTATTATGGTTTTATTATTTTCATTTATTCATGACATTTAATTTTAACCAATATTTTTATAATTATGATATACAATGAAAAAAGAGTTAGGAACTACCAAACTATCATAAGTTGTGTTCTTCACCAGATATATATAATTACTAGTTCATCGTCATAAAAAAAATTGGTTGTTTAGTAAGGTTGAAACAATCCTTATTTGTTTTATATGTATATAATATTTTTTCTGACAAAGAAAATAATAAGTAAAAATGACCGTTTATGAATACTATTATTCTAGATCCTATAAATGCATTCATTAAAAGCAAACGGTGTGTTCTAATTTTGATACTTTTGAGACCATACAAAATAATAATAAATTAATGTAGACAAAGTAATAATTGCTTATGCGGTGGTTTACGACAGTATGCATAAATAATGCCACTGACAAATTGTTGAAGTCAGAGACAAAACTTAGTATTTAATAAAATATATATGTTACTAAGGTTAATTTTAAATAATATTAAAGAATAACACATAATATTACTCAGGGCTTAAGCATGACATCCGTTTTGGTTTATCAATGCAGAACAAAAATTTCTTCCCATCTCTAAGGAAGAAAAACATTGGAATATGATTGAAAGAAGAAAGTTTTGAATTTGGGAAAGAATAATGAGAGATACCAAATGTATAACCTTTTATACTATGCATATGCTAGTTCATAATATTATATAATACTTGTGATTATATTTCAGAACAATAGAATATTAAACTTTAATTAATTTTTTTTTATTACTTGTTGCAATCTTGTCTTTTATATATCGTATATCAACGTGACAATTCAAAACATATAATTAATTTAAATTTTAATATTCAATTATGATATATATATATATATATATATATCAATTAAAATATTAATAATGTATTATAAGAAAATAGATGTTTAACATCAACTAAAAGTTGATACTAGTAAAAGTTAGTGAATATGTGTCGCACGTTTGTGACTATAAAATCATGTAAAATAGTTATTTAGTGTAAAATTTTGAAAGTTATCTTTAACTAAATTTATCATTAATTTTTAAATTAATTTTTAATTAAAGTAATTTAACATTAATTGCTAAACTGATAGTAAATAAATTTTATTTTTAATATTGATTTAATTTGCATTAGTTTATCAAACTTTCATCTTCAACAAAATAAAATACAGACAAAAAAATATAATTAATAATGGAGATGAATGTAGATAAAGAAGATCTGGGTGAATGAAAAAGTGAATGCGGATAAAAAAATGTAGATGAAAAAGATGAGTGAAAGAAAATTTACGAGTATGAATGTAAGAGATGAGTGTGAGAATCTGAATATAGAAAGTGAGAGAAAAAAGTTTTAGATGATTAAGATTTATCATTGAGATTTACGCCATTTGATTAAAGATAATATCCTGTTATTATTTGTTGTCACTAAGAGTTGACTAATCTGACAATAACTGAAGCAATTAAAAACAATTTTACGTTTTTAACTATTTTAAAAAATTAACATTTTTGCATTACGTTAGAATTGACTAAATCAACTCTAGTAACGTTACAATTTAACCGACACCAATATTTAGAAGTTAATTTGATGTTTTCTTCAAGTGATATCTTGTAAATACATTGTTACATTATCAACAAGATGAAAATATTTCTCAACAACACCAAATACAATATCAACTGCAACATTGTCAAGAAGATGTTGAAATCCTTACTCACATTCTTAATATATAGTGTAACATATTACATAATGTCTTTCAAAGTACTTACACATATCCAAAATGTATACACCTACTTACCAACCTTGATACACAAACATCTTTCAATTTCTCACTACTTGATGCCTTAATATATATAGTCAGATCGTCAATGAAGTCAAACTATATCTTTTACTTAATGTGCTAAAAGTTAAATATATTGTCACATAGACCAATATCACCTCAAGTATCATTATAAATGTAAGGAGCCACCATACAAGTCTCATATCACACAAATATTATATATATATATATACATATATATATATATGATCCCACCTTTATCATGTTCATTCTATACATCTAATGCATTAATAATATATTTCAACACCTATAATTAATTACATAATTTATATATAAACATCAGTCACTTGAGCGAGTTATTCTCACTTGACCAATCATACTTCATGTTTTTACGTTTATTGCTTAAGTGTTATTATAATACTTGAATAATACACATATGTTGGATTCCTTCCAATAAGTTTTAGAGTTTCAACTATCACTTAACTAACATTTCAATTTCAATAACCGTGTCACCGCTTGAGTGTCTTAACTTATTTATATAATTTCTTTAGATTTTAGAACTTGTGTATATTACAACTAATTTACTTGAGCAACCATCATGTTGTTTGATCGAAATCCTTTTAAAGAAAGAGTTGCCTTAACCTTTCTTGCTCAAGTTATAAATCTCAATTGAAGTATCATGCATTGCTTGACCATTCATACAATTATTTAAAAATAGAAGTGAATGATGAAGTAAAAATAGAAGTGAATGATGAAGTTAGCATTATGCAAACAATAATTTCTCTTAAGTGTATTGTGTCTACTAACTTAAACCTTTTATGATATTTTCAAATAATCCAACAAAACTTTAAGTAAGTTCTCAAAGATCAAACATTATACCAATAATATTGCTTCTTAACCAATTCCCTAAATAAAATAAGAAAAAGAGTATAGAGAATGAATTAGTTACCAAAACCTTAATATGAATCGATTATCTCTTTAATAAGACTACACTGTCAAATTCTTTTCTAAACTTAAAACAATTTACAAGAAATAAAAAATGAAAAAAAATAAACCTCCATCTTTATCTATTTAAAATCTACGTTGAAACAATATTACTTACCTAACAAATTATTAAAGTCACATAGTTATAAGAAATGCAAATTAAATTCAAATCGAAGGAGAGAATTTATGTGTTATTTTTTTTATTATATTTACAATTCTAAACATGGATTATTTTTTCAGTTTAGAAGTGTAACTTTTTAAAAATATTAAGGGAGAATTATAATTTTAAAATAATTAATATTACACATTAATGTATATTTCAAAGTAATGCAGTTAATTTTTTTGAAATAAAACATAAACGTAAACGTACTATTAAAAATGTATAATTTCCATATCTAGAACCAGTAGTGTTACTTAATAGAAGATTTACACCTTTTTTTTTTTTTTTTAAAACTAATTATAATTTTTTTAAAATTATTTTTTAATCTAT
>Ga0099825_1009179_pt1 | contig 11388 bp, 5 predicted proteins | sample SiratroredBW_FD_76838 | JGI IMG/M metagenome (GOLD analysis project Ga0099825, IMG submission 76838) | Root nodule microbial communities of legume samples collected from California, USA - Siratro red BW | ecosystem: Host-associated > Plants > Roots > Nodule | place: USA: California | collected...
ACTTGAAATTTGAATTGAGTATGTGTTGTATTGGAGATATTAGATTTTGAATTTTGAATTGAGTATGTGTTGAATTGGAAATCTTGGATTTTAGTTTTGGTAGCATTTTGGCATTGGGCAGCAGCGAATAGCTGCTGCCATTTTTAAAAAAAAGCTGGCACATACCAGCGCGGTTGTAGAGGGAACCGCGCTGGTATGTGCAGTTTCTGTATATTTTTTAACCTTCTGTGCCATTTTTCAACGCGGTTTCTGAAGAATCGCGGTGGTATGTTATACTTTCCACACGGTTGTATAACCGCGTTTTTATCTTCAGTACTTTTTATCGCAGTTGTACAATCGCGCTTGTAAGCCTTATACAACCGCGATTAAATTTCTTTTTCTATTAGTGACCACTCTGAGATCATGTGTTGGAGCAAGACATTTGGAGTGAGAATACAGTGCGAGAGGACTTGTTGCGTCTGAGGGCAAACTCCGTTCACCTCATTCAGCCACTTCTGGATGAACGAATGATCAAAAGTCTACATTCAACATTACAAAAAATCAAATGAAAGCTCAAAAAGAACAGTTAATGCTCACTTTTAAATTCTCAACTCTTCTTTAACACCTTTCTTTGTATTAGATGATATCTGGTGTATTTATATGTTTCTCCCTCTCTTTCTTGTATATGAAATAGGTTCTTGATACGTGTCAATGAAGAAAGATGGAATCTTGATTAGGAAAGAAAGAAAACCTGTCCAATGGTCAAGATAACAGGATCTGTCATCAAGTGACCAGAGAGCGGGCATCGAAAGTGTGGAGGAACGGGTGCATGATCCAAGTTGGTTGAGTGAGGAGTGGTGCACTTCAAATCCTTAAGGGCAGAAAGACATGAATAGCCTTGTCCGCAGCGTGAACTGTGTAATCATCACTGTCCACGATACTCTCGATCAATTCCCACAACTTTTGCTTTAGTGCAGATACTTGCTCCTCCTCCGTGACGGCCATTGCAGAACAAGATTGAGAATTTGCCAGAAAGAATGTGAGTGAGTGAATGAAGTTTGAGGAATGTGAGTGAAGTGAAGTGAAGAAGAGAAGTCCTTTTATAGGCACCCATCTCACTCCAAACACCCACCATGCAATTTCCACTATAGTGTCAGACAATTTTACAATCTGAGCTTTAAAAATTATAATCACTTTTAATTAAATATAACTGTATAATTTATTATATATTCACTTTTTAATTATTGTATAACAACTTTAAGTTCCCAATTAATTGTATATTCAATCGAAACATTTACTATAAAATAAAATAAATTCTTTATTTAACCAAAACAAGTATTTTCTTAAATCACAGGCATCAAATATTATTTAATTGGTGGAACACAACATAAAAAAAAAAAGTAGTTCTTGTGATATGAAAAATAAAATAAATGTAATTTTTTTTATTATTTTATGTTTAGTTTAGATATAAAATAGGAAAAAAAATATATTTGTATGTTCTTCTCCTGTGATGAACTCTGTATATAAGATATTTATTATATTCATTTTGATAGATTTTGAATAATGAATAAAAATTTTTGAAAAAAGTCTTGAGTATATCATCTTTTAAGTGGTGTTTCTTGTTTTATCTTAGAGTGGTGTTTGTCGTTTTATCTTAGAGTGCAAACTTTTGAAGACTATATTTATCCAAAAATTGGTTAAGAAATCATTCAAGAACTTAGAGTATAAACTTTTGAAGACCACATTCATCCAAAAATTCATTAAGAAACCATCCAAGAATTTTTCTTTGAAGCTTGAACAACCCTACAACCCAAGTCATTTTCCATTGTTGTAGACATTTCCGACTTTTGTTTTACACCTCTAGCTTGAAAATTCTTTATCACTTATAAAATTCGTTATTTAACTTAAAATAAGTTTTGGTGATATGCATTTCATGATTTTAAAAGTAATTTTAATGTATTGTAAAGAAAGTTTAATCTTGGATTTCACACTTTTTTTTACATATATATTTAGTGAAAATAATTACATCATATATTATAAATTATCTACATATAATCCATGTTATTATTTATTTTTCATTTATATATTGTACACCCCAATTATATTATATACATCATATTTAAGTCCTTTTTTTATAATTATTACAATTTTTTAAGTACATGAAATATTTTTAAACAATTATATCTACTTATATATAATTATTTAAAAATATGTATTATATATAGGACATATTTGTGTGTTTAGAAACTTATATTTCACGAAAAGATTATTACAGTTTTTTAATAAATTTATAAATCCATTATTTCTTTAATAAAAATATGTATACATATGAGTATGTGTATATTTGAAAGTATGTGAACATTATTACAGTTTTTTAATCTGAAAATTACGTCTTAAATTTAAAATTCGAAGTTTCAATCATATTGTTGATAATTATTGACCAATTTTCGAGATGCATAATGGAACTATCCTGGTCATAATAAATAAATTGTAGAAGTACGTTGTGGAAAATAGATCATATAAGGAAACAAAACTTGAGCTGAAGATGTTTATACTCAAAACAATTATTTTCACTTTTGAAGTTCAATTTTCAACCTTTTAATTATTTATTTTACTACAATTATTAATAAAATTCAAGATCAATACTAAAAATATGTCTAAATCTATTTGTTTAATAAATTCTAATTATTCACTTATAAAGACTAAATTTATTGTTTTATCTTTTGAGTACAATATTTAATTAGATTACATTGGATTGATGAAAGATTAAATGAAGGAGTTTTGGATTATAAACAATCTAATTAAAGGGTAGGGTCATATAGTAGTAAATTTAATTTAAGTTTAAATGAGCTATTTTAGGTTAAGATTTGGAGAAATTTTAAATTTTATTTTGATATATTTTTATTAATTTTTCATAAGATTTAGTGTAATCATACGTAGTAAATGTTTTGTATTTTCATTTCATGTAGTTAATTAGTCATATAAAATTGTGCCAAGATTCTTCTGTTGCATTAAATTAGGAGGCCTATAGGCTAATGAGGAGTCATGTAAGCTTTTAGAAACTAACAAACTAACAAAAGTCTATTTAAGTCAGTAATAAACATGTAAACAGGGGATTGAATTTGAAATATGATTTTTTTATTCTAAAATTTTAGAAGTGAGAGTTTCTCTCTTGAGTTCTTCATTTGACTTTCAAACTTATTAAGGGCTGATCTACCTTGTTGTGTTTCTATATACTTTAGGGTCTTTGTTGTGTTCTACAATACAAGGATTCTGAGTAGATCATTCTAAACATGTGATGTGATTTATAAAATAAAAATAAATGCAATTTTTCCTTCTATTTTTCTATGTTTAGTTTAAACTTAGGGAAGGAGTGAGTTGATCTATTCTTCTTCCACCATGAATTCTATGTAAAGACACCTATCGTAATTTTTTTGACAAATTTGGTATAATGAATAATATTTTTTTTAAAATCTTGAGTGTGTCATATCTCAAGTGGTGTTTCTCCTTTGCTTATCCTAAAGTGGCACTTCATAGGTTATCTCTTGGTGGCGCATCATCAAAGGAAAGTGTAGGAGTTTTTCTCTTGGGATTTCTTATCTTGTGAGCTAGGTCACAAGTGGTGATTCATACTCTTGCTTATCAAATGGATTTGAGTGGCGTAAGGTTCTCTCCAATTCCTAACATTGATCCTTATCTTGTAGGCTAGGTCACAAGTGGTGAATCACCATATTTCTTTTTCATGAGTTTAGGTGGTGCAAGGTGTTGTTCTAATTCCAAACATTATCTTTGTTTCTTGCATTTTCTTTAATTGTTTTTGTTTCTGAGTTTTTTGCAAACTTTTGAAGATCACATTCATCCAATAATTCATCAAGAAACCATCCAAGAATTGATCCAAGAACTCTTCTTTGAAGCTTGAGTGGAATGATCATACAACCTAAGCCTTTCCTTGATTAGCATAGACGTTTCCGACTTCTGTTTTGCACCTCCAGCTTGGAGATTTCGTATCAGATGGTATCAGAGCTCTGATACACTCAAAAATTTTTGATGTTATTCAGGGAGTGGTTCAACCATTTTATCGAACACGTGGAGGACACTTGGATTTTTGGAGATTAGCTCAACTAAAATTAGGGACGAATTTTCTTGAAGAAGGGAAGGATGATGTGATTTGAAAAATAAAAATAAATTTAATTTTGCCTTTTATTTTTCTATGTTTAGTTTAGACCTAGGGAATGAAAGAGTTTTTTCTACCTCTTCCACCATGAATTCAGTATAAAGACACTTATTGTACTCATTTTGATAGATTTGTAACGACGAATACAAATTTTTAAAAATCTTGAGTGTGTCATATATCAAGTGGCATTTCTCCTTTTCTTATCCTAGAGTGACACTTTATAACTTATCTTTCGGTGACGCATCAGAATTCATCAAAAGGAAGTGCAGAGTTTCTCTCTTGGGGTTTCTTTTCTTGTGAGTTAGGTCACAAGTCGATTCATCATCTTGCCTATCTCATAAATTTGAGTGGCGCAAGGTTCTTCCCAATTCCTAATTCTTATCTTGTGGTTTAGGTCACAAGTGGCAAATCACCATCTTGCTTATTTAATAATTTGGGTGACACAAGGTGTTGTTCTAACTGCTAGCATTATCTTTGTTTCTTGCATTATCTTTAATTATTTTTGTTTTCGAGTTTTCTGCAAAATTTTGAAGATCATGTTCATCCAAGAATTCATTGAAGAGCTCTTCTTTGAAGCTTGAGTGGATCGATCCTACAACCCAAGCCTTCCCTCCATTACCATATATGCTTCTGACTTTCGTTTTGCACCTCCGACTTAAGGATTCTGTATAAATCTGAATACTTAGGGATCTTGGGGCATTCAAATACTCTTTGTTGAGTTCCACTTCTTCGGACGTACACCACAATCAAGAAGCCAATTACAATTGACTTACGATTAATCCATCATAGAAAGTAAAATGAAACATTTAAGAAAAAATCATGCTAACATCATATAAGCGAGCTTTTTTTTTTCTCAAATGAATATTCAATCTCTTCAACCAAGTCATCTCCAATAAAGAACTAATGCGGTGAGAGTTGAATTCAAGTCTATATTATTTATAATTGATGAATGAACCTATAACCATTAAACCAGAGCAACTTTTCTGTCATGTAACGATTATTATTATACTCATTATTACAATTATAATAATAATAATAATAATAATCATTATTATTATTATTCTTATTATTCATTAATATTATTATTATTAATATTATTATTCTTATTACTCTTATTACTATATTATTATTATTATTATTATGATATTAATATTTCAATTATTATTAATAATTTATTATTATTATTACTGTAATTATTATTATATTTATTATTATTATTAGTATTAGTATTATTAGTATTATTAGATTGGTGGTCAATTTACCAAGGATTTTACTGATGGATTTAATCCGTTAGTAAATTGACGGTTAATTTACTGACGAATAATTTTATGATAATTTTGTATGTCGGTAAATCCATCGATAATTAGGTAAATTCCTTAGTAAATTTACCACAAAATTTTTTGTCGCTAAAATCTGTCAGTAATGAAATTTTATCAAGAAAAGTTTATTCGTGAATAATATTTTGTTGGTAATAACAATTTTTCTTATAGTGGTAGTTGGGAAAGGAATATAAATTGTCTTTGAAGTTCTATTCTCTTCATCTACCAAAGTAGTTGTCTTGCATGGAATAGTGAATGACACATTTTTAAGTGATAGTGTTCTTTGCAACTTCTCACCCCAAGCTTGACTTTTACCTGATTTTTAACATGAATATACACTTCTTTAGTAAGCCAGTGCAATTTGTATGATCTAGGATGGGGGACGACAGTTAGAGTTAGATTAAGCTTATTGACCAGTCTAGGGCTAGAAATTCCGAGGGGAGAAACACTGGGGAGACAAACAAAATGAGACAAGAGCCAAACATACAAGGAAATGACACCACCTTCAACTCAAAACTTTAAGGCATTAGGTTTGTGGGTCTTCTTTCTTAAATGTGGCTCAACTTTCTCATTCTTACTCAATGTGAGACTTAGACTCACACTTGGGTTGATTCTCTCCTTGTGAGGCCCAAACCCATTATGTGTTTGGTGTGTCCATGACACATGACAGGCCTAATATAATACATCATTATAACTAGGATAAAAAGGCTAACACTAAATGTGTGCAATGGATGTGTAACCGTGAGAGCATTGGTGTGTGTGGAGAAGTGTGTGAGCAGCCGCTTTGAAGTAAAGAGAGAGAGAGAGAGAGAGGCAAACGCAATTTACAGTTACTTCCTATAGCAACCTATGTTGGTTGTTTTGAAGATCCAACGATGAAACCTTGTCTGATCGAACTGCAATTTTTATTGAAGATTTATCACTCGTATTTCTCCAATCTGGACGGTGGGATTGTCTACTGGAGGTTTGTAGAAGCGTCAAGAAGTTTGTGAAGAGTTGTTGTCCACAGGAAGTTCCTATTACCATTAGTCTTGGTTGTTTTGGAAATCCAACGGAGAAATCTTCTCCAATTGCTCTGAAATTTTTACTGGAGTTTTACCACTCACAGTTAGTTGTTTTGGACGATCGTATTTGAGATCGGAGCTCTAGTTTGTTTCCAGGAAATTTGTGAACATTAGCTATTTTTTTGGTAACGAGATTCTTGAATTCTTCCTTATTAATTTCAATTTGTTGATATTTTAGGCCATTGTTGGTGACCATTTGAGGATTAGGAAGAGTTGTATTGATATGCTTTGTGATTGGTTTTTGTGAGACTTATTATACTTTTGTTTTGGTATTAGTGGAGTATTTACCGTCCCGTGAGTTTTTTTTTATCTCTATTGAGAGGTTTTTCCCACGTTAATTATTGGTGTTGATTTATTCTTCTATTTTCGACTACATATTCAATTTTGTTTAGATTGATTGATTGCGTTCAGGGTGTTTCCACATTGTTTTGATAAAAGTGAATTTTATTGCTTTCGCTGCCTGACTCCCATCATCTAGTACTACAAGAATTGCAACACAACCCGTTGTCTATGATGAAAGAACAAGCGTTTTCTATGGATCATAAGTAACTCTCACACACACACACACACACACACACACACATATGTATATATATATATATATATATATATATATATATATATGTATGTATGTATGTATGTATGTATCTTGACTAGTTTGACTCTCAAACTTTTCACTCACACTATCATCATCAGACTCATCCTCTCCTCATTGCTATATATGTCCTGACCTCTCATAAGAGTGGTCATCATAGACGACATTGAGCCTCAACATGTCCTCGACCTAGACACTTAAAACATTTGATATCATTAGTGCGAGTGGAAGCAACATGCTCATCTTTCTTTATATATTTTTCTTGGGCTAGGCTTGAAGAAGGATTTTCTTTCGATTTTTCTTTGATGGTTTTGCTCTCTATCAGATAATCCTTTTTGGAATAAAAGTCAGAATAAAAACTTATTCGTAATCCATTTATCAAAATTTGTTGCTCACCTTTTATACATATTTAGACCAAATAATGGAAATCACTGATATGGAAGAAATTCCACTTTAGATAGAGGTATTTGTGATTTATTTTGTTATATTTTTTTCTTTAAATAGACAAACGGGTCAATATACTTAAAATTGATTAGATATGTTGATTTCATAATTAATATTTTTTAAAAATTTAATAAATTTTAATTTACTTTTAATTAATAAAAAACTTAGTTTCTTTAAAAAGTTTTAAATCATTTTAAAATTACATTATGAAAATATTTGGTTTCTTATAATAATACATACATTTTTTTATTAGTATAAATATAGAGACAAAAATAATATAATGTTTCTTATAATAATACATACATTTTTTTATTAGTATAAATATAGAGACAAAAATAATATAATATTAATTTAAACTATTTGTATAATATGTACATAAATGCCTAAATATAATTTTATAAAAAAATAAATTGAATGTTTACCATATTAAAAGTTAGTCTTTATATATTAAATGAAGCTGTAAACATGTAATAGATATTATTTGAAAAATTAAGTTGTAAAATTTACTAGCCATGAAAAGAGGGACCACAAATTTATTCCAATTTAGTAAAAAAAATTCATAGTCATCATAAATCATAATAAAAAAAATTAAATGCATGTTAAAAAGAGGGTTTCAAATTATCCTTCCTTATGCATTCAAAATGTTATTTTTAAAATCTATAAAAAAAGATTTATGTATTAAATTTAACATTGCATTAAAAGATACATGATTAAATTAATACATTACAATTTTTTTAAAATTTATGTTATATTAATTTAAATTAACTGTAATAATTTGTTACACACAAGGGGGTTGAAAGAGACCTAATGGACAAGTTTGTTGCTTACAGGACAAAGAATTTATCACCACTCCTAAATCTAGATACCTGTATATGCTACGTCTGATTTCCATCAAGCGGTAGCGATAGACAATGTGAAATCTTATCAGTTATGCTATAAATATAGATGACTGTGTTCTGAGCATTGACAATAGAAATGGATTTTGAGGGTTTACCAGAAGGCTGCATAGCTGATATTCTCTCTCGCACCACACCGGCCGATGCATGCCGGCTCTCTCTCGTGTCGAAGCTTTTCCATTCCGCTGCAGAATCTGATGCTCTTTGGGAACGTTTTCTTCCTTCCGATTATCGTTCCATCATCTCCCAATGTATGTTTCCGGACTATCCTTCCAAGAAGGCCCTTTACCTCGCTCTATCAGATCGCCCTGTCATAATTGACGAGGGCAAGAAGGTAATTGTTTTTGGTTCAAACCTTCTCTGTTGCTTTGGTTTATCAATTAACTGTCCAATCTGTGGAATGCAGAGCTTTCAATTGGAGAGAAAGAGTGGGAAGAAGATTTACATGCTTGCTGCCAGATCTTTCTCCATTGTTTGGGGAGATACTGACCAGTATTGGAACTGGTCTCCTCACCCCGATTCCAGGTCAACTCTTTCGTTTTTTACAGTAATTGGTGTTAGATTGCAGTTGGTGCATCTGCATTATTATGAATCGTGAATCTAGGTTGATCTTCAACTTTTGAGAGCTTGGCTTCATTATTTTTAGAGATGATAGTCACTATACATGTTAATGTTAAAAATTGCTGAAACAAAGACAAGTTCTTGACAATTTGGGAGCACCAGACATAACTAATTTCTTGATATTCTTACTCTCTCTGCTTGTCCCCCCTCTCCCAATTCCTCTGTTCACTCTGCACATCCCTATTTGACTATTGCCCTGGGTACTTCTTTAGATTATTGTCCCTTTCTTTCTCATGCCGTCGTCCTCCACTTTGGATCGTCGCACTTTAACTTTAGTAACATCGGGTCTCGTGTGCACGCAGCAAGTCTAGTTCAACAGACTCAAGATAGAAGCACCAATTAGTGACTTTCTGTTAAAGGAAGAGGCTGGTAAATAGCTGGGTAATAAGGGGGGAGAGGACACGATTGTTTATCTGTTTTGGCTCAGTACTTAGGATAGGATAATTTCTCCATACCTAGGTGATCAGTATCTGGTTTTCCTTTTGTAAATAGTTAAATTTTATATAAATGACACTACCTCCCTCGTTGGATAAGACTTGTTCCTATCAATTGATGCTTTTATTGAGAGAATTGGAGATGGAGGGATCGGTGTGTGCATATTCGAATGGTTGGCCCCTCATTGAATCGACATTCTTGATACTTGAGTGGTGGCTGTTGAGTCCATTCTAAAACATAAGAGGCCTTTCTGCATGATCATCGGTCAAAGTTGAAATAACGTACAGTGCAGCTTAATTCAGCTAAACTGGGTTCTTCATGATTAGCATTGGGCACATTACCACATCCCTTTCAGCTCCAGAGTCTAAACCATGAGAAGGATTTCACTACCAACAGCGGCAATTGGAGCTGTTTAACTCATTGTTGGTAGGTGGATCTGGGTAAAATAAAAGCATGAGAAATTTTTTTTGTGATACGATTTCCCTCGCCAGTAAGAATTGTTCCTATACCCCTCAAATCTGAATTTCAATAACAGTGAAGGTGTTCAACTGTATAATAATTCTTTTCTAATATAGTTGATTATTATCATACTTGACAATTTCTACACCCGAAATCAGTTATACTGTCAATACCCTCTTACATTCGGATGCAGTCCATCATTGTGTGCTCATATATTTTAAAGGCACTTTTTGCTAGGATCTCCTATTTTCTGCCACTTCGTCTTTACACTAGCAGGTCTAAGCAGTTGTTGAATAATCCACACCTGTGGACACCTGCAGACCCTAAAACGTTTACTGTGTTTGTCTTGGATTTCAAGCCTCAAAGTCTCTTTGGTAAACACGGATCCTAATCCTAGGCAAGCTAGTCAGTTAGTTTCTCTTCAATTTCCTAGGAATCGACTTGTCATCAATTCATCTAGGCAAGCTAGTCAGTTAGTTTCTCTTCAATTTCCTAGGAATCGACTTGTAATCAATTCATCTGTATAGGCTAATTTTTGGTCCTTGGCAGCGTAGGAAAGTAAATTAACTTGGTCATTGTATTTCCAGCATAATTTATTCATTTCTTCAACTCTCCCTTATTTAGTTATTGTAATAATAACAGCTATCCAATTGCTTCTAAACTCTCTGATAAGATGATGAAGAATAGACATTACCTGACATATTTTGAGGGAAACGTATGGTCTCATCTTGGTTCATGTTTGTAGCCACCATCAGGTTGCTAACATAGCATATGTATGGATAAAAGTTCGGAAAGTGCTTTTGGGAATTCTAATGCTCATTCCTGAATTCTTATACAAAATGAAGAAGGAAGATTTAGTGTTTTTAAGGTCACTTCACAGTAATGTATCTACACCTGTACATTTAAGAGTCAATGAATTACTCAACATTTTTCAGTTTCTTGTTTCCGTGGCCACTGTACTGACTATGGATGCTTTCTTTTCTTGTGACACTTCATGGTCGCTATTGCTCCTACCCTTGTAATTTCTTCGTAATCTTTTGAGCAGGTTCCCGGAAGTTGCTAATCTCGTAGATGTGTGTTGGCTTGAAATTCGTGGGGTGTTAAATGCCCGTATCTTGTCCCCGGATACTCAGTATGCTGCTTATTTTGTTTTCAAGATGCTCGATGCCCATGGTTTTAAAAACCGCATTGTGGAGTTATCAGTTGATTTCGATGGTGACCATGGTAGTACCAAAAATGTATGTCTTCATCCAATCGAAGAAGGATCATCAAACGAGAGAAGAGTTGCAGGGTTGCAGCGTCCCAGTGTAAGAAGTGATGGGTGGTTGGAGATTGAGATGGGAGAATTATCCAATATTGGTTTAGAAAATGAAGTGCAGATGAGTGTGATGGAGGTAAAGGG
>Ga0099825_1009183_pt1 | contig 11383 bp, 10 predicted proteins | sample SiratroredBW_FD_76838 | JGI IMG/M metagenome (GOLD analysis project Ga0099825, IMG submission 76838) | Root nodule microbial communities of legume samples collected from California, USA - Siratro red BW | ecosystem: Host-associated > Plants > Roots > Nodule | place: USA: California | collected...
ACAATAGTTATTTAGATATTTTTTATAATTTAATGGAAGTTTTTATCCTTAAAAACTTATTCAAATTATGAAGATGAAGTAAATTATCATTCCTTTCAGTAGATGACATCCTTTCATGCTTAAAGTAGTCTACTAGACGAATGCCAGACGAAGATGAATCCGAGGGAGAAACACCGGGAATATCTCACAAGAATGAAAATTGAGTCAATCCATATAAGAAAATGACACCACCTTCAACCCAAAACCTTAAGACGTTGGGTTTGTGGGTCTTCTTTCTTATATGTTGCTCAACTTTCTCATTCCTATCCAATGTGGGACTTAGGCTCACACTTTGATACCTAACAATCTTATTTTCGTAAAAGATTTTTTACACATCATGAAATTCAACTAATTAATCATTTTAAATATTCAATTTGATACGAGACAAAAGTATTTTTATTCAAAATTATATAGTTCTCTTTAGTAGACAATATATGTTTAATCGTTTAAAATATTGGATATTGAATGAAAAGTTTCCTTTATATATTATTTGTTTTCTCTCAAAGAAAATTATTTCAAAAATAAAAATAATATAAAAAAAACTGTCACATAAATCATCAAAAGTTAAAAGAAAATGATTATCTTCTTTAATCCATTATTCACTGTGCTAGGATATTATGAAGTCTTGAGTTGTGTTGGGATGTTGTTCAAAAATCGAATGAGATTGTATAGATGTTGAACCAATTCAGAATATGTGATATTCTCCTATAGTATTTCTTGGGTCGTGCAACTTTTGTGACACTAAGAAAAAATAGATTTCATGTATTCTCGTATGTAATGGAGGATTCTGAAAAGGAAAATATTAATGCGAGTTCACATCTTTATTCTTTGTTCTAGACATCAATCGAATGGGCATGGTTTGTCACCCAATTTTCATCAACTCTTTTTCTCATGTCAATTTGGAAAGGTAATCGAGGTTGATAGGATACTCACTATTTCTTATAATAGACAAAATTGGAATTTTATCTTGTTAAATTGGAACCATTCGACAACTGCAAAATAAATGAGTATGGAGCATGTCATTCATCAATGTCAATTCCTAGATTTTTGAGTTGGTGTTGACGTCTCTAGATCTTCATAGGAGTCCATAAAAAATTACAAGAAAATAAATTATTTTCATTGCATAATAACCAAACATAAACAATGACAATAAAGTGAATAAGTATGTGAGACTTTTTTTGTGGTGTGCACCGTACGTGGTCACCTTGAATGTGATCTATCCCTGTTTTGTACCTACTAAATTGTTGTGACACATTTTGAAAGTTGAGTATTCTTCTTGCACTCTACTTCTATCAATGGGTAAATTAGTTCATGTCTTGAAATGAGAGCCATATATGACATGAGATGTCATGCCTATGATTATACCATTGTATATAATTGCTCATTGTACATATTTTTGGCCCTACATAATTTTCCACACAAAACAATTAAATATAAATAATCCTAACTACAACTTCGGGTTATAAGAAGATTAATTAAAAATTATAAATGCATTAGGACACTTTCAATTAATTCTAATGTATAAGGCCCAACATGTACACGGAGTAATTCCTCCAAAGGTTCTTTTCCCACTGCCAACATGTTTTAATCCAAATCCAAATTTACCTTTTTCCATCTTCATTTTCTGTAATATTTAATTTTATTTAAATCCTTATGTATATTATTAACTTTAATTAAATATAAAACAATCAAAATTTATTTCTTTCATGTCTTACATTTACAAGTTTTTTAAAATTATAACAACCAATCTTCTAATCTCTCCCATCATATTGATTAAATACAAATTTTATTTATCCATATTTATTACATCTTATAAATATAATTTTACAATATAAAAGAAAAAGATATTTTACTTAATCAAGTTTCACTAATTTATGATGTACAATTTTTTTAATTATTTACAAATATTTTAAATATCATTCCCATTTTTTTCATCTTAATTACTTCATATATTTATAAAATTTTACATTTTATTATTTCAAAATATGTTAAATATAATTTTCATTTTCTTTTCTTTACTATAATTAAATCTATATTAATATTCATTATTTTAATTCATGAGAAAACTAATTAATTCTTTCCTAAAATAATTATTACAATATTTTTATATTTTATTTGTAATATTTATTGTATTTAAACAAATAAATTTGAATATTTTAAACAAATATTAAATTTATTTATATTTTAATGGTAATATTTAATATATTTATTATACTGCAACAAATATATTTCATTTTTTAAAATAATTCTTATATTTATTTATTTTCTGATATTATATTAATGGAAAAAAAAAATCCATTTTCAGAAAGTGAACTCTGACTAGTTTACGATGCCGGAAAATCAATTCCACAATCAAAATTTGGTTATTGGGAAATCAAATTCCAAATTGAAAGAGAATAATACCATATACTTCTGTAATTAAAAATCACACTGTCCTATAACTGAAAATAAAAAGCTTGAAAAATTGTACATACAACTTATATACCTAAAAAAATTAAGAAAAATATAGAGAGGGTAAATAATTTAATATAATTAAAAATAAATTACCTTAAAATGTTACTAATAAAACATATTACTATTTCTATATATTCACATTTTCCATTCCTCTTTCAAACTTTTTCCAAACTGAAGATAACTAGTAAGTGTCTCCACCATGGGCGAGATAAAAAAAAACGAAGAACACCAAAGCAACACTAGCCTCAATGGCTAAACTTACAAAACCATTATCATAACGAAAAGGAAGATCCAAATCATTGAGGGAGCACAGAGACGACGACAACAAGAACAAGAACAAAAATATAAGCATTTTCGAAATTAAAGAGGTGGTCTTAATGCTGGCATGCGTCTCCCTAGACCTGTTCCTCTTGCGTAGTTGTTCCATTGGAGTTGGTCTGCTTTGACATCTCCATGGTTCCTTCTTCTTGTGTTCCTGAAGATGATGTTCTCGCTGTTGCCTTCTTCGGATCGCTTTTACTGTCACGGTATATAAAATACAGTATCAGTTGCGCTGCACCCAACGCCGAACCCACGCCATTAGGTACCTGCAGTACATAACAAAACAGTGCTTGTCCAGTTATGAGTTCTACATCACCATAAAAAGGGTTTCTGAAAATCCAAGTAAAGTGATAAGAATATGTGTGGTGTGCAACTTACTGCCACAAACGGGTCACGGCCTAGAAGACCGTAGATAAACCACGAAGTGCCACAGAGGAACACGAACAGCGACAAGAAGAAGGGCATAAACTCCACGCTCTTGGTTCTGATCACTAGCCTCTGCACGCACACGTAGTGCCAAACAAAAATGTAAGAAAAAGAATCTTATTATTTATGTAATTATTTTTCAAATAATTACACAGTTTTTGAAGTGACGGTTTATCCGTTTTTAATATTAACCTTTGCTTGTGGAATATGTGCGTGAGGAAAGAAGATTTGAGAATATTTTAGGTATGATTCCATATTATCTCTGCTAGTTTTTGAATTTTCATTCAAAACGTGCTAAATTTTGAAAGTGTTTGGTTTAAAAATATCTTACCCTCCTTCTTGTCATCTTTATAATAAAATAAGAATGAAAATCAAAATGTAAAGAAAATTAATGTTGCAAAACTTCGAATAAAAATAGCTTTATAAAATACATGTCATGCAAAATTAAACCTTAATTATCTATAACTACTCTATGAAAGAATTATCTACAACAATTAGTAGAAAATTACTATGATTTGGTGCAGATATTTTTAGACATTTTGTTATCTTTCTAGTTTTCTTTCTTGCCTATTTGTTTTTTTTACATAACTTTAATAAATTACTAAGACATTCTCTAACCTTTTTATTTTACTTATAGTTTCACTTGTCAGTTCTTCCTCTCTCTCAACATTTTATTTTTTTTATTTTTTCTTTAAAATACACACTCAAGGAGCTGTCTATTTTTACACCAGTTACCAATAAATAGACAAAGACTTCGACAGAACTACATGTGCCATCCCAAACCTGTGCAGAGATACCACTATTTTAATTAAAATCATAAGAGTTTACAATAAGTTTGGCATGTCAACATACTTGTAAATTAAATTTTATCAATATATCAATATAACTTATATTTAAATTTTTTTTTTTAAATAACATATTTTTTCTTTCTAGATTGAGTGAATGATTGAGTTACGAAATGCAATCAAGTAAGAGTGATGTTAGATTCAGTGAATCGAAAAAGGCTAAAAATAATAATTAACAAGAAAGACAACCTGAAAAGTAAACTTGCCAATAGAGGAAAGGGGAAAAGGAAGAGACAGGGGCCAGTTGGGCATGCCATAATGACATGATAAGGATGTGAGAGAGAGAGACAAATGAATATTATTGAATAGAGAAAGTGATATTGGCTTACCATAATGGAGAGGGGTGAGCCGTACATGATGATGGAAAAGATTGCAGCAGCGAAGCCACAGAAGAGTTTTCTGTTTTTTCCATGCAGAACTAACAGGGACACCAGAACGACAGCAGAGAACACTGACACCACGAAGGAGAAAAGCCCAAGAATCTTCGCCTTCTCTTTCTTGGGTGCGAACAACACGAAGATGAAAACGTATGTGATTTCAATCGCTGCTCCTGAGCCATTGATTATTGATACTAGAATGTTGTGTGGGGACACAAAAGGTAAACCATACCTGTGCATAGTGGTTTGAAGAATACAATCAGAAGAATCAGATAATGGAATATGAAACTTTAATTTCTCAGATTGAACTCACTGTTACAAAATATGCAGAAAGATGTATCTTATGTACTAGCAAGAAAGAACAGGAAAAACCTCTAGGCCAAGATTTAGCCAATGAGAGGAAAAATTCAACCACGATTTGGCAAAGTTATGTATTTTTTTTTTTTCCTTAACTGAAAGTACTACCTGTGGATAATTATAATGTCCTCTTCCCATATGAAATTACATGAAACAAAGGGAAGTGAAGAAATGAAAACGGTAACCAAACACAGAATCGAAAGAACTGTTGAGCAGAAAGGTACCAAGCAGAAAGGAGACAGTTGAGCAGTGTCATAGGGTATGGAACGCCAGAGAACTTCTCTGTGGATTTGTTCGCAATGACCCTCTTGAATGTTACTCTGCAAAACCAAATTTCTCATATGTTTGTTCAAGTGGGTACACAAAAAGATGATTTTTTGTGCATTAGAGAATGAAAAAAGTAAGAATTTCAAACATGGAGTGGGGAAGGGGAGATAAAGATACAGTTATGAGAAGCATACATTGGGGCCAAGAAGAGGAACAAACCAGAAGCATTCCCTGCACCAGAAAAAGGAAATTGAGAAACCAAGAGCACAGACAAGAAGGGTATGCAAATGCAACCAGGATGCAGGAAGATAAGAGAAACCCATATGTGAGTAAAACTCACCAAATATGCCGAACAAGAAATGCGCAATATCCATGATGTTGAAGCTTGGATGTGAGAGAAATATCAATGAGAGTTGAAAGAAAGAAAAGAAAGTGCTCTAAAGAACTAGTAGTTTCTTTGGGAACGGTAGGTAACTCATAACTGGCCACAATGAGGGGTAGTTTGCAGAGGTTGTGGGGTGATTATATATATGTGGAAATCGAAGAATTGAAAGGTAACTTCTTTGGGAACTAAAATAAAGAATAAAAATGTATTTGATCTTATCCACGGGGATTCAATGGGAGAACCGTTTATGCGCTTCAAAGAGAGTGTGTGTGTGTCTTTATATATTAATTACATCAAACCCAAATGAATGCCGATGAAAATTTAAGGTTCATGCGGTGGAGACCAACGTGCTCTAGCGGGAGCCAAAGCCAACCAAAGTAAAAGAATTGAATAAGAAAAGTAAAAGATATTTGGGGTTAGTTAAAATTATTTTCACTCTCTTTTACTCACATGTGACATTAATTTCTGTTCTTGGGTCCCTTCTCAACAGAATTAGCCAAACCACTTGTTTGAGCAGTGGGAAATAAGATAGCAGGAAGAAGATTAGTATATTTGTTCAAAGAAATTTAGAATAGAATAACTTTTAAAAATAGTGAAACTTACCAATATTATTTCACTTCATTTGCCACATTTTTATCCATTTCTTGATTTATCTTCAACTAAGGACCTTTCATTTCTATCTTAATTCTCACTTAGTTTCATTCACTCTTTCTATTTATATCTACTTTGTTTCTCTCTGTTTTTTGCTACTATGCAGACCCGAAGTGAACCAATACAAGTGATTTTGTTTTTTTTGTTGTCTTACAATAAAGTATACATTCTCATAATGTAATTCTGCTAAAGAATTATCCATATGTGCTGAAAAATTTTATGTGGGTAATATCGTACCTTCCATGTGTACAAAAATCACGCATGTATAATAAGTCTTTGAGTTTGACCTAAAAGAAATAAGTGGTCTCAATGTAAGAGGTAAAATAGTACTTGCTAATTAAGATTTTTTATTTTAAATAAAATTAAGTCGATTGTGTCCAACATGTTAACACGATTTCACTTATTTATATAAAGAACCTTTTTAATAATTTCTTTAAATCTACTTATTTTCATACTTTTTTCGCAGAATTGCACCATTGCATTTTGGAAAATTTTTCTCTTTTTAAAATACTAGAGGCCATCCAATATGATGTTTATTCATATCTGAGAGAGTAGGTTTTACCATTCGTGATAGTAATAATCTTTTATTGAAACATATGATTGAATTATTTTTAATATTTCTTCTTTATGATAAATGACGGAGAAACTATTAAACAGCACTAATGTAACACCTTTTTTAAGTACTATATTTATTAACTTATTAACTAATGTAACACCCCTTTTAAGTACTATATTTATTAACTTATTAAACGGATGATAAAGAATGCAAATAAGAAAACTAATGTCAAATAGAATATTATGTTTGATTTCAAACGGGAAATTTTGAGTGAAGAAAGAGACTAATTGCAAAATCATGAATCTAAGTTGAAGAGGTAAACGGTGAGTCAAAGAAAGTTGACGAAAACTGCTACGTTGGATGGAAGACGAAGGATGGAGAAAATTTTATTTTTATAGAAAAAATCAATTTCATCTTTATAAAAAAAATCAAATCTTATCTTTATTAAAATTGAAATTTTATTTTTATCAAAAGATTAATTACATCTTTATCAAAACTCAAATTTTATCTTTATCAAAAAATAAAATGTTATTTGTATCTAATATCAAATTCTATCCCTATATAAAAACTCAAACTTTATTTTATCAAAATTAAATTTTATCTCTATTAAATTCTAACTCTATCAAAAATCAATTTATATCTTTACTGAAAATCAAATTTTATTTTTATCATAATTTTATTTTATTTTTGCTATTAATTATTTAGATATTTTTAACAAATTAAAAATATAATTTTTAATTCAAATAACAATTTTATAATTTATTATAATTGTTTCTTCCCATTTCAATTTTAATATAAAATATAGTTACAAAATTATTATAATTTATTCGGTCATATTTAAATTTATTACAAAAATATAAAATAAAATAATTTATCATTTATTTTTTTATTATAATTAATTAATTAAAAATACCTATAAAATATTTCATTTTATTTTTATTTTTTTAATTTTAATTCAATATATTTATATTATTTTTTTATAATTCAACTAGTTTTACAAACAATTAATTTAAATTTATTATAAAAACGTAAAATAAAATAATTTATCATTTATTTTTCTATTATAATTAATCAGTTGAAAATATCTATATAATATTTTTTATTTTTTATTTTAGTTTTTAAAAACTTTAATTTAATGTTTTTATTTTATTTTTTATGTTAATTTTAATCAACACAATTGATAGTAACTGTTACAAACTAAAAAAATATGTTAATATTCTGGGATGATCGCAGTTGATGGTACAGTAAAAAAAAAAGTATTATTTCATGAATTAAAAATTAAAGAGATTTACTGAGAAAAAAAAAAAAGTGTGCTGGTGAGATAAAAAGGTCACTTTTGAAACTCAACATGTGCAAAATTAAATGAAATATGAACATATGGAGAATGAACCATAAACGGATTACGTTACAAAGTATGAAATATTTTTTATTTTTTATTTATTTTTTGCTGAATTTGATGTGGACTGGGATTGAGGTTGAGAAACATTTTTCGAAAACTTTGTAAATCCTTTACACGCTCACAAGATGTTTGTGAAAATTATGTTGAAGGAATAATTTTCTTTTTCTGAAACGCCGTAAATCATGAATGTTTGAACCAAAATTTTGTGCATAGTCAACTTACGTTGAAAGAGCAAAAACTTTTTCCCGAAGCTCTGTAAATCATGACAATGTGTTTTTGAAAATATATGATCCAAAATTTGGTGTTTACTCAAAATTTTGTCACATTAAGTTTCCGAGGTTATTCAATTTATGAAAATTTATTTTGATTTAGTAGTTCAAAATAAAGGTAAATATTTCGTGCACAAATGATTTTATATTTATAGTTATTTTTATTAAGCCTTTATTTTATCGTTCAACATTCGGGATGAGATTTTATTTATATACCAAGTACCAAATAATTGTAGTATCAAATAATTATTTATATTTATGATATCACTTGTTGTGGTTGTTAGAAGAATCTAAGGGGTATAACCGAAGAGATCTTACAAGATAAAGAAATGGGTCAACATAGATACCACTTGTTGTGGTTGTTGGGAGAATCTATGGGGCATAACAGGGGAGATCTCACAAGATGAAGAAATTGGTCAACATACAAGGGAATGACATAAATTTTAACCCAAAACCTTAAGGCAGGTTTATGGATCTTTTTTTCTTATATATTGATTAACTTTCTCATTTTTATTCAATGTGGGACTTAGATTCACACTTGGATACCCAACAATAATACCAACCTAAATTACTTAACAATCGTAAATGTCATAGAATTAATTCTATTTGATTATTATGTTTGAGGCAATGCAATGCATTAAATGAACATTGTATTTTGCTGATGAAAATGAGTTGTGCACTAAGTTCTAAAGATTGGTGATGAACTCCCTCTCCATCCTCCAAGAAGGATTAGAAAATTATTAAACTTTCCATGTTTCTTAGGAAATTTGGATTTTCCTCTTTCAAGAAAAGATCTTGAAGAAAAATTAAAGATAAAAGTACTTCTTAAATGACTTAAAAAATAAACAAGAGAATGTTTAACAAAGGAATTAAATATCATTCATTTAAAAGTTGTATATGAACAATGTGTTCTATATATAGATATATAGATGACATAACCCTCCTTTCAGCTTAGCCAAAACAATGTGAAACTTTAAATCAAAGTGAAGTCACATACTAAGCTTAAAGGTGTCACTCCAATTTTGCCTAAAAATTTCTTTTAGACAATCTTTGTCAAATATAGGTTGAGTTAGTATTTTGAGTCTTAGGTAGTAGTGTGCATTTATTTGCTTTCATCATGAAAATGACATGCAAGAACTCCAAAAAAGTCAAGGTTGAATCGGTTTTCAAAATAGTTTGTGAATTTTTTTTACTGCAGAGTAAAAACAATCGATTATTTTATATAATCAATAGATTGATTTCTACTCTAGTAAAATTAATCAATTGATTTTCAAAATATTCGATTGATTTCACTTGGTCACGAATTCTACGATAAATAAATGGGCTCTGCAGTACGCAAAATTGAATACTGCATTTTTCAAAGTTTGATAACACTTAACATTTTCATTAAAGAGAGCTTTTGAGAGGAAGTTTTTGAGTTTTGAGAGGTTGATCAAAGATTTGTCAAAGATTCACCTTGAGTCTCAATCTTGGAAAGGTTTTTGCTTGCATTTGACTTATTGGAGCATCCTGCAGCCGAATTTGAGTCCAGGGAAGTCATCCTTTACTATCTCTGTTCATTTTTTTGCTGTTGTTCTTGAATTGTAATTCGTTTCGAGATATCCATGTTGTTCTAATACACTTAGATAGGGTTTCTAACTACGTTTAGGATTGTGTTTTTGTTTAGATAGTGTTTCCATATTGTATTTGCAGTAGGATTCTGCAAACTGTGTAGTAGTGTTCTACATAGGTGTTTTTGAGCAATCTTGTAGGGTTTAAGGTTAGTTCTTGGACTTGGTTGTGTTTGTAATAGTGTGACTAGTGGAACCTTTGCTGGAGTTGTAAAGGAACTGTATGTAGCTCTTGAAAAAAGAGTGAACCAGTATAAAAATCTTTTGTGCCTCTTTTATTTTTGGGTCTTTTATTAATCACGTGTTAAATCTGCACTATAAACTGCTTTTTGGTATAAACAATCGATTAAATGTGAAAATAGCTTATTGATTTCCTGGGCAACACCTAAGAATTTGTCTCTCGTAATAAAAACAATCGACTAAATGTGAATTTAACCAATTGATTTTCTGGACAGCATATAAAAACTTATTTTTACATGTCTCTTGATATACAAACCCCTATATAATTGGTTTAATCATAATTGGATCTGTTTTTACTCTCATTTGTGGTTTTTAATCAATTGATACAAGAAATTAACTCACCGTTTTTTAGTCTTCACTGTTTTAAAACTCGTTACATTTCTGATAAATTTTAACCTACTGTTTTCAAATTGAATCTATTAATTTTTTGGGCTGAAATTTTATAAAAATCTTTGGGTATTTCTTGATCACAAACAGTTTTGGAAGAATCCTTCAAGCAAGATCATTGTTAAATTTTTTGAAATACTATAACCGGAAAATTTTAATTGACTGAATTGTGATTTTAATCAATTATTTTTCATGCCAGTGCAACTGAGTTTTGTTCAAGTACTGCAAGTTAGATTTCAATCGACTACATTGTATTTAAACCTATTATTTTTCTATTCACTCACTGCCAAAAAAATTTAATCGATTGTTTTTTCATTATGAGAAGCGAACTTGTTGAATTAGAACATTAAAAATGAGATAATCTCTTTCACACAAGATGTAAAATCTTTTAAAATACTTGTTTTCTTATTGTGGATAGTGGTTCTAGTTGCACTTGTTGTAATGCAAGGTTGGTGAAAAAGATATCCTTCCCTACTAAACAACATCCAAAACCATATAAACTTTAGTGGATCAATAATAATGAAAGTATAGTAGTTAATTAACAAGTTAATATACCTATTTTCATAGGCAAATATTTTGACCATGTTTTATTTGACATTGTTCCTATGGAAACTGTGTATATTATACTTGAATGACCATGGAAATATGATAATAAGATTATACATAATAGTCACACCTAGAGTAACTTTTCAACACAAAGAAAAAAGATAACTCTAACCCCTCTTTCACCTCATCAAGTGAGAGATGGAATAAAATTGAGAGAAAATTGAAAAATAAAGGAGTAAAAATAAGGGAAAAAA
>Ga0099825_1009184_pt1 | contig 11383 bp, 9 predicted proteins | sample SiratroredBW_FD_76838 | JGI IMG/M metagenome (GOLD analysis project Ga0099825, IMG submission 76838) | Root nodule microbial communities of legume samples collected from California, USA - Siratro red BW | ecosystem: Host-associated > Plants > Roots > Nodule | place: USA: California | collected...
CCAAATCCTATCCTTTAGCATTGTACTTTAGCATTGTACTATTACCAAATTGCTTGAATCTTTGGCTGCAATGGAATAAAGAAAGAGAAAAGAAATAAATTTTTGTTTATAATTATTTTATCTAGTCCTTTTCTCATAGACACTGTTATTTTCTTTTATTATTGCTTGTAAACGTATGATCATTATTTTATAGTGCAGACTTTGAAATTCTTTATGCAGGTGGACAATCTCAAAAGGAACTAGAAATACAAAATAAGGAGAGGGAGCTGGGAAACTCGAGTACTTGGGTTAGAGAAAAAAGTTCATGACTTGAACTCAAAATTAGAAGCTGTAAGTTTTAAGTTTACCTACATTTCCGTTTTTATTACATCTCATTTTTTTTTTTTTGAAACTAGTTCTTAATCACCATTTAATAATGATTTTTGTGTAAATGCTTTAGTATTTTTATTATCAACGTGTCTAGTAGCAACATTGATCTGTTCTAGGAGTACTTTGTGCACCTTGTCATGTTCAATTCTCACAACGAGAAGGGCATTTTAATCTCCATTTTCTACATATCTACCTTTTTTCTTTTTTCGTGTTGTTTTCTTTTTTTCTCCTTCGCCTGTGTTGTAAATATGATTGTATTCTTCTAGCTTTGAACAACATGCTCAAAAGATACTTCGCTGCTTTTTTTTTTTTATAGTTGAATGATACATTGTGTTATATGACAGATTATGGATATTCGCCAAAATCGAAGTTGGATATATAATAGATTAATGTCTAATAAAAGAGAATATAATGAAGCATTTTTAAAAGAAGTAGATGAGTTTGTGTCCTATGCATGTCATGTTCCACCCATCAACTACTCACCGAATACATTTTGTACCCATGATTAAACACATATGATAAGATTGATCATCTAGAGTTTATTACTTACAGGAACTACAATTGCTAAAGCTTTAGTAGTATGTACACATTATAGTTTCTAAATACCTAAGGTTAGTTGCGTGGAATATACTTTCCTTGGATACCATGTTTCCTGAAAACATAGATAATTTAAGTACACAGATAATGTATTTTAATTTAATATAACACTTTAGATTAATTAAATAATAAATTGCAAACAAATAAATAAATGAGTTTATTCCAATTAATTATCAAGATGAATAAAACTATATTAACTTTTGTTAATAATTGTAGTAGGTTATAGTGAAGACTGATATATGTATGTTATATTACAGGAGAGGAAGAAGAACGTAGTCCAATGAGAAAAAGAAAAAGTTACATTACCAAAAAAAAAAATTTGTTGTTGTTTCAAAGTTGAAATTTCTTATTAATATGGTGCTGTCATGGGATGTAATAGTGTATCATTTTCTATTTTGACTTGAAAACTTTTTCTTTGTATGGTACTTCTTAATATTGTGTTGGCATGGGATGCAATGGTGTATCATTTTGATATAATGACTCATTTTTCCACATGGTTATATTTGAAACCCAAATATTTTTTATATCTCGTATCAAATTAAAAAATAATTTTACTTTTCTATTCTAAATTATTTTAACAAGAACAAAATATGATATCACAAATTTAATTATTTAAAAGTATAATATTATCATTATTTAAAAACCAATTTAGAGACTATTTTTTTTTGTATTTATATATTTGGTCACAAAATTGGTTACAATGAAATTGGTCACTAAATTGGTTTCAATGAAATTGGTCACTAAATTGGTTTCAAGAAAATTGGTCACTAAATTGGTTTCAAGGAAATTGGTCACTAAATTGGTTTTAATGAAATTGGTAACTAAATTGGTTTCAATGAAATTGGTCACTAAATTGATTTCTAAATTAGTATCTAAAATTAGCCATCAAGGTTTTAGTCACTTATTACTATTACTTTCTAAATTAGTCTCTAAATACATTAGTGATCAATTTTATCATTTTAGAAACCAATAAATTAGTTTCTTAAAGCAATTTTTCTTGTAGTGCTAGTTGTTGATCGTCATGTATCTAGACAAGACCCCCAATTAGCATCAACAAAGGCAATAAGTTTATGATCATATGTGTTAGGAAAAAAATAAGCCAAGTGTTGAAGAAGACTTGACATGTTTGAGAACTTGAAGGGTTGCATTATGATGTTCAATCATAGGTTTATCTAGAAATTGGCTCAACAAACCAACAAAGTAGGATATATCCGATCTAGTGTTAGTTAAATACACCAATCTTCCAATCAGTCTTCGATAGGCAGTAGGGTCAGGAAACAAATCACTTCCTTGCTTTTGGAATTTGATATTTGGATCCGATGGACAAGAAACTGGTTTTGCATCAAGCAATCTTGTGTCTTTGAGAAGTTCCAAGGCATACTTCCTTTGATATAAGATTATTCCTTATTTGGATCTTCCTATCTCCATGCCTAAAAAAAAAGTTTGCTTCCCCAAGGTCTTTGATTGTAAAGACTTCTTGTAGAAATCTCTTCAAAGACTCAATGGCAGTGATTGAGTTGCCCGTAATCAAAAAATCATCTACATAAACCAATACAACATTGAACTTAGAATTATACTTTTTCACAAAGAGAGAATAATAAGTTTCTGATTGAGTGAATCCTTGAGAGGAAAGAGTCGGGGTCAACTTGTGGTTCCATTGCCTACTAGCTTGCTTCAAACCATATATAGACTTTTGAAGTTTACACACTAAACTACAATTTTGTGAATTTTACATCCCTTGTGGAATTGTCATGTACACTTCCTCATCCAAATCACCATGGAGAAATGTAGTATTAACATCAAACTAATTTAGAAAACAATTATTAGCTACTGCCAACATTAACACTAACCGGATTGTTGTCACTTTTGCCATGGGACTAAAAATTTCCATGTAATCAACACTCTCAATTTGATTATACCCTTTAGCTACAAGGCTTGCTTTGTGTCTCTCTATTGATCCATCTACTTTGTATTTGATTTTAAAGACCCACTTACTTCCAATTGCCTTCTTTCCAGTAGGTAGAGTAATTAGAATGCAAGTTCTATTGTCATTGAGAGCTTCCAATTATGCCTTGATGGCTTTATTCTAGTAGTAATGTATCACAACATCCTTGTAGGTTGTTGGCTCGGTTGTGTGTGTGATGGCTTTGGAAAATTCAGTGTATGTATTAGTATGATTGAACAAACCCGATATAGGATGTTGAGCCTTGGATGATTGGGTTGGATAATCTGCAATGGGCTGAGTTGCAATAATAATCCTGCAAGTAAGAAGGCTTTCGCCTATGTCTAATTGATTTTCTACTTTCCAACTGATCATTGGCAGGTGAAATAATGTCATGAGATGCATTTGTATTTAGTAATACAATTTGATAATGAATTGTGTTTGCATGTTGGAATTCTATCTCAAAAATGAATGCAAGGATGTTTTGTGTGTGTTGCGTGTGTGAGATAGTGGATGACATAGGAACTGGTTCCATAATGATTAAAATTGAATTCGTGATCAAAATAGTCCTAAATTTTAGCTTTATGTTTATTATTATGAATTGATATGGATGCGTCATGATTCTCATGTTTCTCTGATTGGTAAAAAGGAAAATTGTTCTCGTAAAATTCTATATTTCTTGACAAAAATATCTCTCTATTATGCAAATTATACAATAAATAGCCTCTTGTTCCCCTTTGATAACCCAAAAATACACATTTTTTAGCTTTTTTGTCAAACTTGGTTCTTTGGGCCGTCAAAGTTGTTACAAAACATATGGAACCAAATACTTTTATATCTGAATAACTTGGAAAATAATTGTTCAAGGCTTTAAAAAGAGTTAAGTTTTTCAAGCTTGTAGTTAGAAGTATATTTAAAAGAAATACTGCATGACAAATGGCATAATTCCAAAAACAAATTGGTAGTTTTGACTAAAACAAAAGTAATCTAGCAATTGTTAAAATACTTTGTTGTTTCCTCTCAACTATGGTTGTAAAGGTGTTTCAACATATGAGGTTTGATGAATTATTCCATTTTGTTTGAAAAATTCATTCATTTTAAACTCTTGGCCATTGTCATTTCTTATTACTTTCATTGAACAAGCAACTTAGCCATTGGGTTTCAAACGTTGCAGCTGCCAATGACTTGTATTATGCTTCTGACGTAGTATATAACCCAAATTTCACCAAATTTTCTCAAAAGTTCACTTGCAGGCCATAAGGAAGATATTATCAGTTGGGTATGGGCTACATACCACATAGGTTGGGAGCTCCTAACCGATGTAGTATCTTCAGCGCCATAACAAAATTTTTAAATTTTAAATTTTTACTTTTTGAAAATTTTCTACATCAATTAAGAGTGGCAACCGATGTAAAATAGGGTATGTTACATTAATTTTATGTTAATTGATGTAATATCTCTCTTTATAATTTAAAAAATATCACTGTATTTTGATTTATATCAATTTCGTTTTAATTGACATTTTATCCCATTGTAGTATATTTTTTTTTAGTAATGATATGAAACATACAAAACTTGTCATCTACTCTTTGTTAGCTTTTCTGAGTGGGGATCAGTCCTCTACCAATAATTCTTATTTATCTTTTTAGTTGTCAAAAATTTAGTTAAACTTTCCATATTTAATATCAGTTTAATAATTTCGATAATTTCAATATGAATATGGTAGGTTGTAATATCCTAGAAATAACTATAGAATAAAAAACTAACCTAGAATTAGTTTTAGAGATAAATAAGATAACACCTGAATATATTTTTTTAACAAAAAGAAAAGTTGTTTAAATAAAAAAAATTAGTTATTCAGATTTTATTTTTATAACAACCACCAATTATCTTTAAGAAAAAATTTTGTTTATAAAAACTACCAACTCTCTCTCTTTCTTTAAGAAGATATATAATTTCATTCTTATGAGAACCACCATCTCTCTAAAACAATTTTTCTTTAAAGTTTTCTACCTTCTATATAGATTTGTGATCTCATACGTTATCAGATGGACAATCAGAGGACATCCCTAGATTCCTAGCGTTGAGTATATCAAGAGTGTTCGATCAGATTCTTGAACAGAATTAGGTTGTCCGTGATTTTAGGATTTTTGAGTATCTCTACTCTATAAAGGTAAGGGAAGCTAGTTTTGTGTGTTTTCATAGATATTGTAATTATTTTTCTTGTGAATTTGGATAAGGGAAGCAAGTTGTATGTTTTTATAGATACTGTAATTACTTGTCTTGTGAATTTGGGTAAGGGAAGCTAGTTTGATTGTTTTTCATAAATATTGTAATTATTTATTTTTTAATGATTTGGATGAATTTAAATTGAATGAGTGTTTATGTATTGTATGAGATAATATCAATGTTTGAGGATGATGTGGTATGTAATCGAGACTACCCATGTTATCTTATCCTGACTGTACTAGTCATTGGAACCATAGATGAAGATGACTAGGTAGTGAGAGTCGAAGGAGGTTTAATCCTGACTCTACTAGTCATTGAAATCATAGATGAAGATGACTAGGTGGTGGGAGTCAAAGGAGGTTCATATGATTGTGTCACGGTATGAAAAGGAACCGGTTGGACTAGATCATATGGATTAATAGATTCACATGACTGTGCTACGGTGTGAAAAAGAACCGGTCAGACCAGATCATGTGGGTTAGAGGATTCATATGACCGCGCTACGGTGTGAAAAAGAACTGGTCAAACCGGATCATACAGATTAAGTTTATATGACTGCGCTACAGTATGAAAAAAGAACTGGCCAGACCAGATCATATGGGTATCTCATGAGTGTGATGTGTTAGTGATAATATGATGTATGAGATGAATTACGAAAACTTGATTTGTTGTTTTTGGGTTGATATAAAAATTTAATTTATGAAAATACAATTTTTAAAACTCTCTAACTTACCTTTCTTTTTGTGTTTTTTTTTTGTAATTTTATGAATATATTTTTATTAAATCTTATTTGGATAAATGTATTTTGAAATACATGATGAATATATAAATTTTTATATTCAAATTTATTATATGATTTTATGAAATAAAGTTTCTATTATATGAAAAATATGGATTGTTACATAAGTAATCATGTTTTTATATCGAAAAATATCATCTTAATTTCAAGTTGAACTTTATAACACCTAAACATCTTAAAAAAACTGTCCGAACTGAATAATAATATTAATAATATATATATTATTTATTTATTTATTATAAATGATATAATAATTTTAAAATAGTTAATATACCTACTCCTATCTGAAATTTATAAAAGTGTTTAAAATAGTATAAAAATTGAACATAATATAATCAAATTAGATGTAATTATATAATTCAAATATTTATGAAATTAATTAAATAATATATTTAAAAATAAAATATAAATTTTATTTATCTTTTTAATATCATAATCTAAATTCATAAAACAAATATATATATCTAAAAAATTTTATAAATAAGTTAATTTTATAGAAAATATTAAACTTAGTATAATTATAATTTTATATTTTATATATTTTTACTGTCTATGCAAACTCCAGCATTCCTTATTGAAATAATATATTTCACTTTAATAAATATTTCGAAACAAATAATCCTGATTTACAATTAATAAATATTATAATCATTATATTTATATTCCATTTATGACAATGACAGGTCCGAGAGGTAATGTTTGCAACAGAGAAATCTAGAAAAAAGGGAAACAAGAACAGAGTAACAGAAAGAGACAGTGACGTTTTTGTTTTTATTCTTTTATAGAACAAGAAAATAAGGACAATGAGGTCGGAAGATTAGAGAATCATTCTCAGGATATTTGTAGAACTTTTTACACTGTTTCTATATCTCTGATGTATCTTTTTTATGCAATTTTATTCGTCCAGACTATTTTATAAATACAACTGTTAATAAAATTTTAACGACTGTGAGCTTTTCCTGTTCAGGCTAGTTTTACTTATTTTTGTTGCTAATAAATTATCTTAAAATGAAAAAAAGTATATATATATATATATATATATATATAAACTGTGTGGGTAATTTATAAATTATTTTAATCTTATCACCAAGGACAGTGCAGCACTGGCACTTCAAAATTTTTCTTTTTCAGATGTTGGCACGTGCTTTTCTGTTGAGTTCTTTCCACTGGGAATATGCTAGAGATTTATGCTCCTGTTCTTGTGAATTATGAGAATTAAGAAGATATATACTTATATATTGATTACATATTTTTAAAAGGATTTATGTATTAAAATAAAAGATGCGATAAATTGTGGATTTTAATTGATTTTTTTATTCGATTCAATTTAAATCTTATTCATTTTCTTTAGGTCTCACTTGATTTATTTTATTATGGAATCTTTGACCCTTCACCTCTCTAATCCTCATAAAGTTTGATCTTTGTAGCACTTCAAGAGAGAACACTCCTAATTTAAAGTTTGGAGATTTTCTTTGGATTTTCTGAATTTTACTTATACTGAAAATTAAACTTAAACTGAATTTTTAGTAAGTTATTTGTTAGGCTTTTCGCCGATGACCTTAGATCCATTGAGTATTGGGATCTGATATGTGGTGAGTAATAAAGTGGAACTGGTGGAGGAATGGGTGCTGCATGATTTTCTTTGTATGGTTTCATTGGGCTTCCATTTCTATTTGTTTTTAAGTGCTTGGTTTTTTGTGGTGGGGCTGATATTTGATTTTGGTTTAGGGTATTATACGTGATACAGAGGGCTTCTATGATAGTGGTTACGAACACACTAAAAATATAAAAGATGAGAAAAACAAAAGTTTAAAAAGTTAAAAATACTAAAAGGAAAAAAAAGATACAGAATAAATTTTAATGATATAGTAAAATGATTAGAAAAAAAAAACGATTGATAAATATAATTTTAATCATACTTAGATTTTTTTAATTATAGATTTTGTGGATTGTAATTAATAATAAATTCACTATTTAATATAAGATTTATTTAATTAACTTCATCTAGGTCTTAATTATTACATTAGCTAATCTTGTACTTTTAGTCTAGGAGATAAATACCTCAACAACATTCAATGTAGAGGTATTAACTAACATTCAATATAATAAAAATAAAGGTGTAAAAAGAGTCTTATGGAAATAATGAAAATTAGACAGTATAATAAAAGGTCTAAAGAAACGTTTATGACTACTAGTGGCCAAATCAATCCAAGTTCAAGTTATTTCTCTGTATTGAAAGAGGGAACGAAATCTAAGTAAATAAATTAAAAAATAAAGTTTATGATATTTCAAAAAAAAAATATTTCTCTGTATTGAAAGAGGAAACGAAATCTAAGTAAATGAATTAAAAAATAAAGTTTATAATATTTCAAAAACAGATTTGAAATCAGATAATCTACAAAGATAGAAAGAACAAATACCTCCGTACTTATCCATTTACACTCCTATACAAAACACTTTATAAACTCACTCACAACAAATCAAAGTAATACAATGCAAACAAATGATAAAAGATTACAATAGATCCTATAAAAGCTTAGTAGCAAGCATGATATAGTTTCAAAAAAACCAACAAGTCGAGATAAATGTGAACAAAAAATCTATATCTCATAAACAAGAGAGAAAATCAAATCAAGCATGATACAATTTTATTAGATGCTCTTAAACTCTCTAGTGTTTAGGTTTCTATTTTTGCTCAAACGAACTTATACAAGCTAATACTACCATATGCTTAAAAAGACTTTAATATCCACAATAATTGAATAACATGCAATTACAGATCAAAAGAACTCTATAAAGGTGTAATGAAACCAAGGTAAAGATAGGTAAAATGAGGAAAAAATGCTTAAAATCATAGAAAATAGAGAAACAATGGGGAACAAATTCAAAACAAGTATAAGTAGCATATATCTTCAAAATTACAACTTTTTTCTATTACTTTTTCATTTTTTCTATTACTTTTTTCATGAAGTAGAACGTAATAGGCTCTTTTGGAATATTTTGAAAATTTATTTTCATATGTTTAAATGCTTATGGGATTTTGGAAATGTTAGAAAAAGCCTTATAATATGCTTGACTAACATGATCAATGTTAGTAAAGTCTACCTCTTCATCCAAGTCATTAGACTTTGTGTCATTTGATGAATATTTCATGAAGCCTATGAGTTTTTTTTTTTTTTTCTTTTTTTTAATCTGAACCCAAATAGTCAAGATCTTATTAGGTGGACATGAAGTTTTTCTTCTTTTAAAACTTTTTTCTAAAATCTTCCTTGTTCATTTGTTCAAGGCACTCTAATATGAAATGTGTCGTGACAACGTCCCAAATTAATTAATAAACGAATGATTCTATTTTTATTTAACCAATAATTGATATATACTTAATTTAAAATATAGCGGAAGAAAATTAGATGTTTAAAAAGTCAAAAGGTCAAGTGGTTGAGAGGTGGAGAGGCCGAGTGGCTGAATGACTAAGAGGCCAAATGGCTAAGTATCGAGTAATCGAATTGCCAATATATATAATCATATCTTTTTTCTACAATAAAACACATTTTTCTATTACATATCATTAATTTGTACAAAATTTCGCATTACATAATCTCCTAAGACTATATAAATATTTTACATGACTATTAAAATTATTGTACAAAATCATTGTTTTATCGAAAGTTTATGTTATATAATTTTAATTTATACAACACTTTGGACTACATCATTACATTAAACTATACATATAATGTACAAGATTGTTGTACAATATTTTCTATAATATTAACTACATATTACACTATTATAATATTATTTTATCTATAATGAAAATATATTAACTATCGGATTATTATACACTGTAAAAGGTACGAAGAAAGTTACAATTACAAAATCGTCCAACACTAGAGGATGTCCTCAAATTAAACAAACGTAAAGATAAAATGAGTAGTTCCCTTAAAGGTTGTGGAATCCTCCATTACATTGGTGCTCCAGCTATTTCTCGAAAAAAAAATGCATAAATGTCCTCCCTTAAAAGAAATGCGGGTGTTGGAGACATCCATTTATCTTTGATCTATCATTTGATTTAGTTCATATTCAACTACAAGAAAAGAGAGGGAAAAGTGAGATATACATAGTTTTGAAATAATTGCATTTTAAAACAATAAAAGTGGTAAATGGTGAATATTTCAAATAATTTAGGAATATCAAACTTTTCTTTTTCTAATAAATCACCATAAATATATAAATAATACGAGAATAAAAATGTGTCAGTGACTTATAAATAATATGGGGATAACAATAGCAGTTAATAGCCAAGATAAATGAGCAATCATAATATCAACCTTCAACCAACAATATATAACTTTGCATTTAAATCCTCAAGGAATAAATCCCCTGTTGTAAAAAGTATCCTAATAAATCATAACATTATCATGTGTGGTAATCGCAATGTAAAACTACAAAGAAATTAAAAGTTAAAATCAGTATAAATAATAATATTGAACTTGAAAAGAAATAAATAAAATTGATAACTAATTCAGAAACCTGTGAGACTTAGGGGTACCTCATTGAAAGATTGAAAATAAGTAGCAATATATATATCCCCTTTCCCGTACCTTTATTTAGAAAGCTTTTTGTAGAGTTTTGTGTGTTTTTTTTTACTGTTTTTTTGTGTGTTGATCTTGTTGTCAGGGTCACCTATTTATAGTGTCATTTGTAATCATTACCTAATTACATTTGAATGGATTATAATTAGATTCTAATGGTCAAATTTGTTAACGTGATGGTAAAACGCTCATGTTGATGTGGTACAGTGAAATGATGATAAATGACCTAAGTTTATATTATATTATCTAAGCATTGAATGAAAACAGTGATTTGAGATTTATCTCTACTATTATCATTAATATTAGTATTATTTTTATTATAACTTAGATAAATAAGGGTTACGCAAAACTTAGCTTACCATTGATCCTTTTGAGTCCAGTCATACGACTTACTGATGCAGAAGACTCAAGTCAAAGCTGAAAGGCTCATTGATGCAGTAACTAAGAGGTGATACAGAAGAAGTAAGTCAAAGCCGAAAGGCTCGTCGATGTGACAACTGAGAGATGATATGGAAGAAGCAAGTCAAAGACGAAAGGATAATTGATGCGGCAACCGAAAGGTAATATGGAAGAAGAAATTCAAAGTCGAAAGGCTAATTGATGCAACAACCGAGAGGTGATACGGAAGAAAAAATTCAAAGCCGAAAGGATAATTGATGCGGCAACCGAGAGGTGATTTGGAAGAAGAAAATCAAAGTCAAAGGGCTAATTGATACAACAACCGAGAAGTGATAAGGAAGCAAAAATTCAAAGCCGAAAGGTAAAAATCTGACTGATCTAAATGTTCACCTTATACATATATATATATATATATATATATATATATATATATATATATATATATATATATATATA
>Ga0099825_1009186_pt1 | contig 11382 bp, 5 predicted proteins | sample SiratroredBW_FD_76838 | JGI IMG/M metagenome (GOLD analysis project Ga0099825, IMG submission 76838) | Root nodule microbial communities of legume samples collected from California, USA - Siratro red BW | ecosystem: Host-associated > Plants > Roots > Nodule | place: USA: California | collected...
CACGTCGGTTATGAGCCTGTAGCCGACGTAGTGGACAACAATCCCACGTCGGTGGTGGACTCTTAACCGACGTGAGATTCACGCGCCTCCTAGAACTTTTAAAAATTTGAATTTTTCTTTTTTTATAAATAGGTCAATGACGGTTGTTTGTGCCAACCGACGTGGGATTGTTCATTTATTTACAAAAATGCCACCGCGTTTCTAACTACATCGTTTGTCTCTTTAACCGTCATAAAAAGAAGACGTTAAAGCCTATTTTTCTACTAGTGATGGTACAAAAAGGTTCTCTTCTGTCGTTGTAGTTCGATAGAACTCTTAAATGACATTATGATTGCAATTACTTTGCAAGCATCCCAACACAACACGATATTGTTAGTGCTTTGAAAGCACATTGAATGCAACTACAGAACATGATGTGTATATTGCATGAGGGTGAAAGATTCATTTGAATCCTTTGTTTTAAGTCACTTAAATTTTGTGGGAGATAGTAGGGATTTTTAGCTTAGAGCAAATCCTAAAACATATCATATTTACATATTTTTTATAAAAGGGTCAGAGCACTCCAAGTGTTCTGATTTTGATCTATAAAATTTTATTTCTTATTGGAAAAAAAAACTAATTAATACACATGAAACACGCCTAAACTAATGAGGAAGACATGTAAATTGTGCTTCTCATATTGAGATGAAAAGTCATTTAGACAGTTTGACTAAATGGTCCAACTCTCAGTAGATGTTAAGAGGCTAGAAAATCTAATGAGATAATCTACCACATATGATAGAAGCTGCATATCAAATAATGAATTGTCCAGCACACTTACATTACCTAGGAATCTTTAGATAAGATTTTATTGAGTAAATCTTCACAAATTTCCACCTTAGTTTAACACAAATCTTCTAAGTGAGAGTCACATCCTACCGCTAAGACCATTATAGGTTTAATCACTAGTCAGCTAGATCAAATCCAAGCAATGAAAGAACTTGCTACTGAGTAAAACCTTCATAATCATATAAGAGAGAATATAATTTGTTGAGACCTTCATCCTCTTTATAGATCCTCATTCAATCTTCTCTCTTATAAAAGGTAGCTTAGCATCAATGTGCTTAGTTCTTTCATGGTAGACTTGGTTCTTAGACAGTTGTATTGCACTGCTATTGTCACAATAGTTGGTAATGATCTAGTCTTGCACTTTCAGCTCTTTGGCTAGATCCTTTAATCATAAGGCTTCCTTCACACATTTTTTATGGCAATGTACTCTACTTTAGTGGTTGACAAAGTCACTACCTTTTGTAGACAGGTTTTCAACTGATAACAACAACATAAGTAATAAACACATAGCATGTGAGAGCCTAGAAAAGTTTAATTCAACAAATTCTTTGGGAGCATCTTTGACAAACTATCTAATTCTACCATAAACTATAACTCTTCCAAGAAATCCCTTCAAGTAAGAAAGAATCAAATTAAGATTTTGCTAGTGAGCTTGCCAACATTTGTTATGAACCTGCTAACAACACTCACAGTTAAGTTATGTCAGGGCGTATGCAAACCATCACACAGATAAAAGAACCAACATAGAATATCGTCAATATAACATTGTTTCTTCACCATCTTAGGAAACTATTGATCACTTAGTTTATAATCGCAAGGGGTGTGGATACATGTTTTAAGTTTATCATACCAAACTTCTTAAGAATTTTTTTGACATAAGTCTCCTAAGACATATAAATGTCTCAAATCAAGTCATCTAATGATCTCAATCCCTAAAATATTTAAACCAGCTCCAAGGGTCCTTCATCTCAAACTCGCTATTCAGTCTAGTTTTAACCTTTTAAACCTTAAGCTTACTATTAGAATGTCATCTACATACAACAACAATGAATGAAATGACCTCCTACTAGAAACTCAAATTAGACGCAAATATCATACTTGCTATATTCAAAGACAATTCTTGCAATGAATTCATCAAAAGGCTTATTCCATTGCCTTAGGGCTTGTTTTAGAACATACAAGGATTATTTAACTTACAAACACAATCCTTCTTGTCTCCTATCTCACATCCTTATGGTTGCTTCAAATAGATGATTTCTTCTAAGTCTCCATATAGAATGTGGTTTTAATGTCCATAAGTTCTAACTCATGGTTAACCTCAACAACCATGGCTAACAACATCCGAATACATTTTCTTTTACTATAAAAGAAAACACATCATTATAATCAACTCCTTTTCTTAGAGTAAACCCTCTAGCTACTAATATTGCCTTAAATATTAGTTGACCAGTTTTTGGATTACCATCTTTATGTTTGAAAATCCATTTACAACTGACAACCTAGAATCGACAAGTTTACGAACAAAAGTCCAATTATTGTTTAGATGAAGTGACTTCGTCTCCTCATTCATGGTGTCGAATCATTTTTAGCCTTCTCCTTACTTGCTAATGTAAAGGATACACTAGAAGATTCATCTTTTATCATAGTAACTATTAAGGACTATGCAATAAGCTTTGCATATCCATACCTCTTTGAAGTTCTTATCGTTCTCCTTGTTTTATCTCTAACAAACATGTAATCATTAGATTGTTTGTCTCATAAGCTTCTTATTTTTCATCTACCAAATTGCCTAACAAGTCATCTTATAGAAAATCAGACACTTCTTTTTTGGTAGACTCCACCTCAATGTTAGCCTTATTAACCATCATGGCTACTCCAAGGCTCACATTCTGAAACTCTGGACTCATGATTTATATAATTTTCATTGAAGATAACATCCTGATTGATGATACACTTTTTGAATCTTAGTTTAAGACACCATATATGATATCCTTTCACACCTTTTGAAAAGCTTAGAACCATGCATTGAACGACACATGCATCAAGTTTTTCTAACCTCATGTGAGCATAGGCAACACAACCAAAGATTCTCAAGTTATCAAGGTTGGGGGAATGTCCTAACCATATATCCTCAAGAGTCTTCATTTCAAGCATTATTAAGGGACATCTATTCATCAGATAAGCAACACTAGAGCAGTTATTGCTTAAAACACCTTTGAAACTCCAACACTCAATAACATGCATCTCACTTTTTCTAGAATGGTCCCATACCACTTTGCTGAGGAGTTTTTGCTATCGTCTTGTGACTTGCAATGTCATTCTCCTTGCAAAATGTATTGCAGAATTCAAGATCGTTATTAGTTATGAACCTCTACATCATCTTACCGAATTGGTTCTCCACCAAACACTTTTAACTCTTGAAATTCCCAAAGGCTTTCATCCTTGGTCTTTTGGTGATTGATCCATAACTTTCTTAAGTAATTGTCAGCTATTTATAGGAAATATCTAGCACCAAAGTGTGGTGGAGTTGAAGATGGTCCTCATCGGGTAACATGAATTTAATTAAGGTTTTCCTCCAAGCTTTTCCTTAGACAGAGTGTTCACAAAATCTTAACTGATCAATTTCTTCGTTGCCTTGATTATTTAACTTAATAAGGTATTTTTCACTCACTTAACCTAACATTGTCATATCTTAGTCTTAAAATAGAATGGTTTGCTCAACAGTAGATGTTGAGATAGATGCTACAACACCTTCTAAGGCATACAAGTCATTCTTCTTTCAACACTACCATAGATCCCCTTAGCACCTTCAACATTCCCCTTTCTCCTTTAAACATGTATCCCTTTTTCTAAAGCTCATTAAGGGATATAAGGTTGCACTTCAAGCTAGTTACAAACCTAACTTCCTCAAGCACTCTTCCAGTTCCATAATGTAGACAAATCTTAATGGTTCCAACTTTAGTTATATTATAGGAGTTCTTTTCACCAAGGAGAACTAAATCTCCTTCAAGTTCTATAAAGTTTTGGAACCATAAACAGTTAGGTATCATATGAAATGAACATCCGAGTCCATTATCCACACACAATCATCAATCATGCTTGACACTATAAGCACCTCTAATGATTCATAACCATTTCCCATCAGAGTTGTTTCACCAAATGTACACGGTCCATCATATCGTTTACCAAACCTAGATTGTTTATCAAGCTTATTAACAACCTTCTGTCTCTCTGGACAAAAGTTTTGGTGTGATCTTACTTCTTGCAATGGTAACACTTAATAGATGACGTATTTTCATCATTTTGTGTCTTTGACTTTGATTTCCTTCTACCTTCTTTACTATCACTGGTAGAAGGCCTACCTACAAGATCATCTCCAACACCAGATACCTTAATATTAAACTTCTCGTTCGAGCTCATAACATCCTAAACTTCCTCAAGAGAGTGAGTATCTCTCCCATACAACAATGTTTCCCTGAAATGATCATGCGTCTTAAGCAAATAACAAAGAAGAAAAAATTAGTGTTTGATCCTCATCATTAATATGCACATCAATATTCTCTAGACCAAGGATCAACTTGTCGAATTCATTCAGATGTTCACTACTTTACTTTTCACTACTCATCTTATATAAGTACAATGCTTGCTTTAGATACAAACTATTCACCAACAACTTCGTCATGTATAAGCTCTCAAGCTTAATTCATAGCCCCTTTATGATCTTATCCTTTAAGACTTGTGTCAACACGTTATCATCGAGGCTAAGAAAAATTGTATTGTGAGTCTTCTCTAATAATTGTTTGTTGTACTTCTCTGCCATGGATGTATATATCAAGATTGGATTTACCTTTCAAAGCTTCGAGGAGGACTTACTAAACCAGAAAAGCACATATCTTCAACTGCCACAATCTGAAATCTTTTAGACTAGTGAATTTCTTAACCTCATATGTTGTGAAAGTCATGATGATTGATTCTACACTCACCGCACCATTTTGTAAATAATTAACTCTAACAAATCCACTATAAATGCTTCTACCACGTAAACAAAAAAGAATAATAGAGAAAGTCGCAAATATAGCAAGTAAAAGGTAAACATAAGAGGAAAAATAAGAAAGAATTACACACAGAAATAATGTGCTTCAATTTAAGTGTTAACAAGCTTCACTCTATGTCCATAGAAGAATTCATTATAATCTAATATTACAACTCACAATTTTTCTTTTAGTAACTCTCACTCAAGTATAACTCAAATGATAATCCAAAATTGTTGGTACAAATATCCTTTTTATATAACAATATCGTTATAACTAACACATGTGAAATGTGCCTAGACTAATCATGAAGACACATGAGCAATGTTTTTCATTAAACTATTTTGTGAGACCGCCCAAGTCTCAGTTGATGCTAAGAGACTAAAGAGTCTACAATTATTATCTATTACTATGTAGCACACATGATAAAAACTGTACATCAAACACAGAATAGTCAAACACAATTTGATAGTTTAGGAATCTTTAAACATTATTTTATACAACCAATCTTCACACGAAGTAAAAAAGTCTCTCTAAAATTGTATTAGGTTTCTCTCAAAGTTAGTTTGATATATAACATGGGATTGAACTTCATCTATCTTCCTCATTCATATTTTGGTTTGATAAGAACACATAATAATCACAACTACTCAATATTGATACACATATAAATATCATTCACATTAATTCCTCAAGTGTGAAATTCATAAGGATAATTTTTAAACATTGATTTCTCAGCTATTTAGTAAATTACCCAGCATTAAGAACATATGTTATAACGCAATCAATACATTAAAACTTATTCCTAGTATTCCAATATATTGAGTATTCTCATCTAGGTCAGAAGCTTAGAAATACTTTTTAGTTAAATCTAAAGATCAAAATCAAGGCTCTACTGATCAAATAGAATCTAGCATTAAACACAAGATGAAAATACCACGATTGAGTAGAAACTGAATATTATATATAAATATCACCAAAATACAAATAAGTTCAAAAGATTACATTCAATCCTAAAGATGAAGGTTTAACTACTCATGGTAGCCATTACAAACCAAAGAAACGAAGATTGCAAGAGAAAATGAAGCTTGGGCTTGGCTTGGTGTCACTATTTTATTCACGTCTTCTAACCCTTCCAAAGCTTCTTCAACATCATCCAAGAAGGCCAAATCTCCTTCTTATACTTGTTTTTGTGCCTTGGGTTAGTGACTTCTCACTTGAGCTAGCCAGATTTTGCCCAGACTAAAGGGATCTTTATCCTGAAAAAAGGTGTTTCGCCCAGGCGAGCCATGCCTTGCTCAAGCGAGGCCTTTGATAAAATTTCATTCTTCTATGAACCATTTTCGTGTGGACGAGCTCCTTCTGACTTGGGCGACTTCAGCTTGGGTGAGTTCTTCTCACCTAGGCGAGCCAGCCACTACAACTTCACTCCATTTTGGACCAATCTCGCCTAGGCGAGCTATTCTCGCTTGGGCAAGTCTTCACTTTCAGCCTTTTAATTATTTTTTTCATGCATCTTCAAATCTTTCATTTTTTTCATGCTTGCTAACCTAAAATTTACACAAAAGTTGGGATTAAATGATTTTATTTAACTCAAAACTCAAAACCTATAATTGAATAAAAAAACTCTCAAATTAAGAGTAATTACTATTTCAAACAACAATTAAAACTATAAATATCCAAGTTTTTTTATGTACAAAATACTCAAGCTTAGCACTTATCATATATATATATATATATATATATCATGATGCATGCATGGTATGCCTACTATAGAATAAGTTGTACTTTATGTTAATTGTGAATTTGAACTTGCAGATATGCTGGAAGGCAGAGTATGGTTCTACAAATCGCAAAGTAAAGGATTGCGTGACATGGAACCTCAATAATGGCAGTATTATATAAATTATTGGAAGCATTGGAAAAGAAGGGTTGGCATAAGACAGTAAAGAAAGAATAGAGAAAGCGAGGGATCAAATTAGATTAGGAAAATTAAGAAAAAGAAAGTGTAAAGCTAAGTAGCTAGAAACGAGGGAAATGCTGTTAAAGTGAGGGACAAGAAGACAAGGCCTGGGCTTGAAATGCACGCATGCTTTGCCTACTAACAGCAACTTCCCTACTCACCACACCCTAAACCCTCTCTATCTCAGACACGCCAACCTGTTTTCCAACCCTTTGCTTTCTTTCGACTCACCATCTCTTTTCACCCCAAACAAAACACAAAAACAAAGTTTCGTTCCCTTTTTCTTTATTGCATGCCTTTTTTGCAATTGTTTTCTGTGACCTTTATCAATCTTTGTGTACAGATTATACAATCTCTGTCATCTTGCAACGAACCACTAAAGTGTCTAATCACCTTGGAATGTGGTCCTCATGGTCTTAAATTGTTCTTCTCAACCGCAACGTTAAAACGCTATCAAAATTACTGTTGCATCAGTTATTCATCTCTAATTCTTACGGTGTCAAGATTCGCCACGAAATTATAATTGCAACTGCAACCACAATCAACAAACACCAAGATTCGTTATAATTGCAACTGGAACCGCGAAAATTACTACTAGTTTTCATCCACATTCTTCCAATGGTTCAAGTACATCTTCTAACGTATGCAATGTATTAGGATTTGTTTTAATGATGACAAACCCTATATAGGTTTACTGCAACATTATATATGTAATAAAAACATTGGACAATTTTTTAATAAATTACTCATTTGGTATATAAATCATTTGAAATGTTCTTAATTGGTCCCCCTCTAATTTAAAGAAATAGGTTTCTAGCATTAGTTTTTAGCAGCTTCAAACTGAAAGAAAAAAATTACAATTATAGGGGTTTTAAATTTTTAGAAACTCAATCAACAAAAACTTACATATAGTTAAGGACCCCATTAAAAAAAATATTTAGAACCTTAATCGAAAAGTTTAAAATGTTTTACGAACTGAGTAATTTAACCTAATATTCATGAAGAATTGACATTTTGTAGTTTATTAGGGTTTGGTTGAATAATTTAGGCCTAGCTCGGGTTAAATCATTTAGGCCTAGTTTGAATTGACTATTTTAGGTTGAAAAACTTATTAGTTGAACTAAGTATTTTTTTTTTTTTTTTCACTACAAGGGCAAGATTACAAGTCTACACATTGGATAATGGTTCACCAAGAGACTTCCTGAAATTTGAGGAATATAAATTTATTTGAATTCATATTTTTTTTATCGAAAAAATAGAATCAAATAAATATAAAACTCAAAAGAATGTTTCAACCAACCTATGTACACATACTACAGGTGATGTTCCAAGGTGTTTTAACTACATTACTTCTAAGTCATCCCTGCAGGATGAGCATCACCCCATAACTCCATATAATAAACTTATAGTTATTTTATTTTATATAACTACTTGTTGATATGTTCAGTATATTAAGAGAGCTTTCATCATAAGCCTTTTAAGAATGAATGCAAAAGATATTGATGAAATAATTGTTTCTTTTTATTTTGACATATTTTATAAAATATGTAATAGGGGCAAGGAAAAAAGAAAGTATATAGGAAGATCATAAACTATTACCACTGGCTTAATTAAACTGTTACCTTAATATTTGCTAGATATTGTCATTGTGCAGCTTTTTATGATATGTATGCAACACTTCAAGTTTTTCGTAAATATGTATACAAAGAGTATATCTCTTGACTAAATACCTGAAATTTTCAATGCAAGTGTTTTTATAATAAGTCCAAATAAGGAGTTAAAGTTTTCCATGTGCCTGAGATTCCTAGTACATATGATCATTCTCAAAACTCATGAAAACAGCAAAATTGCATGAGGAATAGGAGAGTCATCTTGAAGAACATTTATTGATCATAATTTCATCTGATCAAATTTGAAAGCTGGCCTTTATTTTCCTTTTCAGATAGCCATTTTATTAGTAAGATTTTAATATACACTCCACTTTATGACCACAGAAAAGCAAAAATGAAACCAAAAAACCAGGGCTGAATGTTAAGAGAGCGTCCATTAAGGTCCCACAGAAAAGATAATCAAAGTTGATGTTAGCATCATAGAGGGACAGGTAGTAGGTCACTTTCAATCTACAGTGGGAGCCAGATCATACAGTCGGCTACACACCAGAATTCCTCCTTTTGTGCAGAACACTACAGTACCATGCATAATATTAAGTAGTGAGAAAGAAGATATGCCTCTATAACACTAAATTAGCATTAGCATTATTCTCATTAGTTAGTTCACAATGTTTAAAATATAACCACCGTCAACATGCTTATTACCAAGAACCTATATTGCCAACCAAAAAAGAAAAAAGAAAAAAAAAAAAAACCAAGAACCTATATTAATAATTTGTTCTGTCCTATGAGAATCTAGCTTGCAAATTATCTCCCTCTATAAATGTAACCCTTCGGTTTCTATGTCCCTCACCACTTATCACAAATAAACCAAATAGTTGCACATAAATTTAGAGCAATAATATCCCATATATTTCATCTAATCATGGCTGCAACCCAGGCTAATGATCCCAGAAGCATAGTTTCTATTTCAAGGATTGTGTCTGTGAATCCCAAACTTGTGCAACCTCAGAGGGTTTTGACTCTTTCAAATTTGGACAGGCAGTGTCCATACCTCATGCACTTGGTGTTCTTCTACAATAATCTGCCTCACCAGAGGTTGAAGGACGTGTCCCTCAATTCAGTGTTCTCCAACTTGAAATCTGGCTTGGAAGATACCTTGGCTCTATGGTATCCTGGTGCAGGTAGGCTTTGTCCGAATCAAAGTGATGGCAAGCTCAACCTGTGGTGCAACAACCATGGTGCAGTTCTGGCAGAGGCTGAAACCTCTGCTAAAATCTCACAACTTGGAGACCTCTCTGAGTACAATGAATTCTTTGAGAAGCTGGTTTATAAGCCAGCTTTTGATGGGAACTTCTCAAACATGCCTCTGATTGTTGCTCAGGTAAGAAACATCTATATGTAGAATATAATACTAATTGATTATAAAATACTGGAATTGCATATGTAAATGAAATATTGATGTAAGACACACAACATAAAGTTTACCTGCTTAGGGTTTTGTGTATTGTGTTTCGTCCACGTTAATTACCCAATTGATTTCTGGCCTTTTCTAAATTTATACCACTCCATTAGGTCCCTCAGAATTTCTCTCCTCCTCAGTAATAGTTATAAAGAAATATTTGAATTTTTTTTTCTCATTATGTTAAGTATGGCAGAAGCTAGGGTTTGTCCTTGTTGTTATATGAAAACATGGGACATGTTCCCTTCACACTGGACAATAAGCGGGATCATGAGATCTTCTTGTTCCTTTAATTTATTTGCTTATAACTTTGCTAACTCTTATCTTATCATTTTTAACGCAACACAGTGTCTGCAAAACTGATAAACTAGAAAGAAGAAAAAGAAACCGTCTTTCTTTTGTGCCCTAATCTTAATTATGCAGCCAAATCTCACATCACTACTTGAGGACTATATTTATCTCATTATCTGATATTTATCATGTGCTCAGGCTTCCATAGTCTTGTATATGTGTGTCTATTTATCACATGTCGTCATGTTTCCATTGTCTGATTTATGTGTATGAAAAAATACCTCTTACGAAAAAGTCAATATCTAAGTGGATTTTAGTCCTTCAAGAAATTAATATGTAACCTCATCGAAAAATATCTCGGATTTACAAACATATTACAATATATATTGATACATTTGCATAATTTTATCTTTCGTCTATTATCTATATATATCCCATACATCTAACTTGATACATATTTCATTTCTCTTCTTTCTTTTTCAATACTAGTGTATATGATCATTCCTCTAATAGCATGAAATTAAGTTCTGAGAAAAATTGATTAATTAGAAACTTCCACAACACTACAGGTCACTAAATTTGGTTGTGGAGGGTATTCAATTGGTATTGGAACAAGCCACTCGTTGTTTGATGGGCCAGCAACCTATGACTTCTTGTATGCATGGGCTTCAAATTCAGAAATTTTGAAAGGAAGAAACAGATCTGATGAGGTTCCAAAACCAGTGCATGAGAGAGGGATACTTCTGAGTGGTACTCTTCAAGCCCCAAGAGAGATTACAAAATTTGTACCAGACTCAAGTTCAAATGCTAAGGAAGGAAGGGCCATGGCAATAGATCACTTGTATCACCTTATAATGCAAACAGCTAGTTCACAAAAGGGTTTTCCTCTGCAAATTGGAACACCCTCTAATTCAAAGAAGTGTGTTCTCAAAACTTATCATCTTTCAGGTGTAATGACAGAAAACTTGAAAAGGAAACACTTGCCCATGCAAAGAGGTTCATTTCCTTTCTCAACCTTTGAGGTTCTTGCGGCTCACCTTTGGAAGGTAAGTTAATATCTCAAATTTCACTTTCCCTTGTTCAGTGCTGTGGTTTTTTTTTTTTTTTTTTTTTTTTTTTTTTTTTTTTTTGGTTGTAAAAAATTTTTCTGTCTGTTTCTTTTTTTTTTTTTTTTCTTCTAAATTATGCCTCCAAATA
>Ga0099825_1009187_pt1 | contig 11381 bp, 2 predicted proteins | sample SiratroredBW_FD_76838 | JGI IMG/M metagenome (GOLD analysis project Ga0099825, IMG submission 76838) | Root nodule microbial communities of legume samples collected from California, USA - Siratro red BW | ecosystem: Host-associated > Plants > Roots > Nodule | place: USA: California | collected...
AAGATTCAATATTTTAATAAGAAAAACAGGAAGTTCATGGATAGTTGGTGAAATATGAACCAGAATGGAATCTGAAAACAAAGTAACAATATGACGTAGAGATCAAAAGAAACGAAAAAAAAAAAAAAAAAAAAAAAATAAAAATAAAAAAAAAAAAAAAAAAAAAAAAAAAAAACTCATTAAAACAAATAAGCCATCCATTTTCGTCATATCCGTGAGAGGGACTCCTAAGAAGAGGCATGGAACGAACACTAGATAATCTATAAAAACAATCCTCTCCCTGCCCTGACATTAAAGCTGAAAAGTGTACTTGAAAAAGGATTAAAGCTAAATACACCAAAAGTAGCATACAAATAGCTATAAAGCCAACTCATCTTGGTTTACCAACACCTGTGAAGCTTCTAAGAACAACTGATCCTAGTTCAGAGGGTACACCCCTGGAACGCATGCTTCTGAATCTTGTTGTGTTTTACTGCTCTGATAGATACCAACAAGTCAAAACTAATAGAAGTCAATGAGGAGGTCGCAGTGATGGCTGTAATTCTGTATCTCAGCCTCGGTTCACTTACTGCCATAAGTATGACCAGACTAGGGTGCAATGCTGTAGGGATCAACATGATGGCTCTCAAAAAAATTACATAGTAAGAAATTCTAGGTAAAAAGAGTTATTCTAGGTAAAAAGAGTAATACTAGGTAAAAAGGCTTGAATTAAGCCCATCCAAGCACCTAAATTAAAGGCACAATTTTGCACGGAAAAAAAAAAAATTAGCCCATGTTGTATGACAAGGTTTTTTAAACCTAGCATCATACCATATTGAAAATTAAAAGCTAATCCTCTAAATTAACTGGACATTCCAGGTCATACTACCCTACATCTTTCATCAAGCATCATCAAGAAAGTTAACCAAAAAGAATTAGGTTAATCTAGACAGACTAAAAAAATGAGGAAATAGGAAACCAAATGGAATGAAAAATAATGATTTATATTTTCTCATCATTTTTAAAGAATAATACAATATCTTGTCATACTACCAAACACTGTTTTAGTGCATATGCATGACTAGAATCCAAGAGATTATTTAGAAATTAGGAGTAAGTCTCACATGCGAGAATTGGGATCTTTGCGTGGATCATATCCTTTCTTGATCCAGAACCTTAGAAATGGGCCACTGGAAAAGTAGTAAGAAATTCTAGATAGAAGCCTGCAAGAGAGAATGGATAGTCACCAGCAATTCAAGTATTACAAGCTTCAAAAGCTAATAAGCTCAATTTACTTCTATCACCTTCTGAGCATGCTATGCGAAAAGCTTAAGCCCTTCTTGAGCAAGCGTTCGGTAAGTGAATCTTTGGCCCATATAGGTCTCTCATCAAACATTCTAGATACAACCATCTGTGACTCCCACTGATCTGAGCCTTGTGGTATGTATTCCTCCCAATTGACTTTCTTAGGAATCTGTAGGACAGCTAAGTAAAACTAGAACCACAAAATGGAAGTTGGTTATGCAATAAGATCTATTTGTTGCAAAACTTTTTTTCAAAATTTTGTTCAAAAAGTGAAGAAATATCAACAAGAGAGAACCTATAAAATTTATACAAAATTTAAAATAAAAGCTAATAGGTTCAAATGGGAAAAAGCAATGAACATACAGCAATAGTGAGATAATAAATAATAATACTAATTTGTAAGTAATTTGTTGGTATGAGCAATGTGCTAAAATTAATCAATAAATGGTTCAAATGTATATATTATAGAGTAAATTTAAGAAAAAAAAAATTACATTCAAAAAGGTAAAATGATAAAAATAAGCATAATAATATATAATCACATAGACCTTTTCAACCTAAATAAGTTAGAAATACAATAATTCTACCAATTGATAAAAGGATATCTTTAATATCAAAATCAATCCCAAGGACTGCCTCCATCTCCATGTCCGTCTGCACACATCACAAGAAAATTTTTTCTTAAAATAATGCATATGACTGATGACATCAAAACAAAAAAAATTACACAGAATTCATTTTAGTTCCTTTTAATGTATACGTCACCTAGTATCCACAGATTTTCATTATGTGATATTTTTCATCACTGGCTGAAAATAAATGACAAATTAACTTTTATCACCACCATGGAAAAAAACTGTCATTTAATTCCAGTTACAAATTTTTTTACCAGAAACAGAACAAGAGTATAAATTTTTCAAAGAAACTTTGTTTTTTTTTTTTTTTCCTTTTTCTGAAGCTTTACATCACTATTTTCTCTCTACATTGCACAAGTCAACCATAATTAATGTTCCTTTAGGTCAAGACCCTAATTTTATATGGAATTCTAGTTTAACAAGTCACAGAAACTTGATGGTAAATGAGCTAGTCAATGAAAACCCTTTTGTTCTTATTAGATCCTATAAATTTCTCTGCTAAGTTATATAGGATGGTTTGGGTCGGATTCTTCTAGTTTGTTTTCTTCTATATCCTTTTTTTAGCTACTAATGCACTCTCTCAAGTGCTAACAATTGAAGGTCCCTATTTCATTAAACCACACCCTCTAAGTTCAATCCTTTTATTTGAATAGTGATTCTTAACAGGACTAGTGGCATACAGCTACCATTTAAATATTCATAAGCCTGAAACTTATTTGTCCTATGACAAGAACCTTGGGAGAACCACACCACAAATGCTAGCAGTTATAGTTGAAAATCCCAAGGGCTTACAGATTATTTGAATCTCATATTTCCAACATGGGTTCATACCCTATACCTTTCAGTTGAATCCTAACATTACACCACACCCTGCAGCCCTAGCAACCATACAGGCAGCTACATACTTATCAGCCCTCTGACCAGTCCTCGGCAAACACTGCAATGTGCATCACCATCTGCACTACTTGTTTGCAGCAGAGACATCATGGAAATCTCTAATACCAATTCATAAGAATCTTGGAAGACCACACAACATAAGCTAGCCATTGTAGTTGGAGAGCCCAAATCCTTATGAACATCACACGAGCATTCAATACTACCAATGTAGGATTCGAGTCTCATACCTTGCAATTAGATCCTAAAATATTAAAAGGGTCTCTTTTCCTCCTACACTTTGTTGTGTTCTTGAGTTCGTGCTAGGGCATTTTGTTTAATGTTATATTTAGTTTGGTAGGTATTTCATTCACCTCTCTTAATCTATCAAACCCCTTTTCACTTTAATGTAGTTTATTATTCTGCCACACAAGAAAAAGGTATTTACATGTTTATATGTATGAAATGTCAGGATGATAGAAGATTACACAGACGAATGGGTAAGACTAATTAATAAAAACTTTGAATCAATAGACTTATATGAAGGATTCTGCAGAGAAGTAATTGTGACTAAGAGCCAAAGAGACTCGAACTAGTCATCAACACTTACCAACGGTTACTGATATATTCCAACATACCAAAATGATTAAATTTTATGCCTATAACCAATTAAGAAATTTATCTGATCATCGTTACCTCAAAATGGGGTTGTACAATTTCCTCTTGTTTCTTTTTTGAACTTGGCATGGAAGCTGGTCTCAAGCTGAAATAAGAAAATTACTGAGTCACTTCAATGTAAAGTAACACAAGATGAAATTGCCAGTCAAAACTAAGGGTAACTAGCAAAAAGTTACAATTAAAAACTTATGATGCAGACAACTAAAAAATGATATAACATAACCAAGGGAAAACCAAGTATAACTGAGAACTTCATTGCCAACTCCCATTCCATCAGTGGAGAGAAAAGACACGAGAAATGAAGATATTAAATACATAAATTTTAAACTGCAGAAAAAAATGTACATAATATACATATATAAATGGGCAAGAAATAAAGCCTCCCTAAAAGGCACCACAGGGGCAATACACTATAAATGTACACAAGATGACAAAATAATTTTAAACTAAAAGAGTCATGAAAACTAGAGAGGAACTAGAATAGCTAAAACAAAAAGAACAACAGATAACACAATAAATATCCTCTCAAGCGAGTCTCCTGACTTTTCCTCATCATGAAGATTGACAATAATGTCCAGGTCATAGTACCATGGCATCATTTTCTTTGTATGTAGAACAATGATTGTATTGCATGCTATTCACTGACTTCTCTCTTAAGTATATGATCACTAAACAAAAAATTTCAGAGAAACTTACACTAAATTTTCTGGCACATCTTTTGGAGAAAAAATTGGAGGCACTATAATCATAACATCCTCATGATCCGGATCCATGAAACCACCCTTATCTATGACAGAAACAACACAAACCACTAACTTTTAACAACAGCCATTAAACGCACCACAGACATTAAGTTGAAGCAACAGAAACATTGAAACAAAACATTCACCAAAAAGCGGTTCTTCCATCTCTGACCAGCTCCGCTTCTTCCTCCGGGCAACATCAGCATGAACAGGAATCACATGCTGGTAGTCTGCCATTCCTTCATTTTTTTTTTTTTAATACAAAAACGAAATCAACCACACAACTCACTAAACAAGTTGCATAAATCTAATCAATCTCTACAAAAAAAAATTAAACCCATTTTCAAGTGTCTAACCATCAAAACAATAAGCGTCAGAAACTCGAGCTACGATATCAGCACAAAGACATCCCTCTTCCTTCCGCTCACTTTCCGGTCGATTTTCTTGCTCCCCGTTTTTCACTCCGGAGCTTCTAGAAGCTTCTTCGGCCTCACCAACACACGGAGACTTTCTCTTCGAAATTTTGAGAAGCAGAGTGTTGGTGGGACGAAGCTCCCCAAATGCAGGGTGTGAATACGGGTCTTCGGGACGGAAACGGAACTCTAATTTGTTTGATTGCGAACTACGAGCCTAAAATGTCACTCCACAAACAGAAATTAACAGAAACAGCAATCAAGGTGAAGGAACCAGAAAGAAAAAGGCATACAAAGTTCATAATTTGAATGATAATAATGATAGGCAATGACATTGATTAATTAATGGATTCATATAACGAAATTAGGGTTAGGTATACCTTGAGAATCCCTTGAATTCCACCAAGAGTGTCAACAGCTCGAGAGATAGACGAAGGATAAGCAGGATAGTGCACCAAAAATCCTTGAGGTTGGGGTATAACCCCTGAGATTGTTCCATCCTTTATCACTCCCATTGTTCAATTTTCAGCAACATATAAATCAATTGATGATGCTTTTGCAAAGTGATAGTTATGCTAATTCTCAAAATTAGTACGCTTAGTTTCAATCTCGACGAAGTAGGAGTGAGTTCAGAGCACTGTTACTGTACTGCACTATACCAAATTTTAACCTGGTACCAGTTGCTTCCTGCAATATACCAGATTTTTACCTGCACTTATATCCGTTAATATTTGACTTTCTCTTTTTTTTTTTTATCTCTATTATTATTATTATTATTATTATTTATCTTTATACTTATTCTGTTACCAATAATTTTTTTTTATTTTTTATTCATTTACTTATTTATATAATTTAGTAATTATACACTTTTAATATAAAACGATTTCATATTATTAATTGGTTAAAATATTACTGTAATTTTCAAAATTATTATAATTATCAAATTCCTTATTTATTTTTTATTTCTATGAATCTAGAATATAAAAACTAAAAAGTTTAAAATGATAATGTAACATTTAAAAGATGTTAAAATAATATTATGTATTAGAAATAAATAGATAAAAATTACATATCTATAAAGTCTAACTAAATTTTCAAAGAATTGTGTAAGTATAATTTAATGTGTATTTGAATTAAAAATAATTACATAAAAGAGTAAATATTTTATTAACATAATTATATTTTAATTATGTTATTTATATAGAGTATTTATCTGTTTAACATATAAGAAATCATCTATTATCTAATTATAGACTATTGTATATAATATATTTGTGATAGATTAATTAATTATTATTATTATTATAATAATTTCAAAAGTTACAATAACAAATGCTTTAAACAGTTAACAGTATAAAATCCTTTTATATTAAAAATGCGTAATTATCAAATTATAAATACGTGATCTAATAAAAATTTGAAAACCAAAAAACCACTGATAACAGGATAAATATAAAGATAAAAAAATAATAAAAATAAAAAGCACGAGAGAGTCAAAGAAACTCTCTTAATGACAAGATACTAACGGAAATTAGTGAAACCATAAAAAAATAAAAAAAATAAAAGATAAAAAATACTGCATATGGATTTCAAATTTAAAACAAGCCTTTTTGGTGGGCTTTAGCTGCTATTTTTGTAGGAAAGGCATTCTTCTAAAATATCATTATATAATAAAAATATTAAATAAATTCTACATTTTTTTAATGTATTTGTGTTTTAATTAAATAATCTAGAATTAAAAAAATTATATTTTAAATTATACAATTCAGAATATAAAAACATATATATATATATATATATATATATATTTTAAATTGTATAATCTGAATATAAAAAAAATTACATCTCAAATTATACGATCTGAAATAAAAAATTATCTTTCGATTGTCTAATAAAAGATATAAAAATATATTTCAAATTACTCTACAATCTAGAGAGGATATTTTTAGTATTTTTGAAAAATATGGAATGCAAGTGCAAGAAGAACGCATCTTTTTACGGCATTTCTTATTCCAGCTCCATATACTTTTTATCCTAAATATAAAAAATTTCACTTTGTTCTTGTAAAACTATGTACTCCAAAAGTTAAAAATGTCTTTCAATTTGTATAATTGAAAAAAAAATTACATAACTGGAAGTTATTTTTGGTTTTTAGCTTACATAGATTGTATAGTCAGACAAGTTTTTTTTTTTTTACTTCTAAATGGTATAATTTAAATAATTTTTATCATATTATTTGTTTTCTCTAATAATATTTATTGGCGAAAAAAAAAATCATTACCAACATCGAGTTTCTTTTCAACTATGTTGTCCTGACTTCTACTAAATGGGCCATGAACATTGAGCACAAACTCAGTCACCACACACCCATTTTTTTTTATAGAGAATCCCACCTAATTTCTAGATTGTATAATTCATAAGTTATTATTAGCTTCCAAATTTCACAATTTCAAATTATGTAACCTGAAAACCTTTTCTAAGAAAAAAAAATATTGTTAAATTTGTATAATCTGAAAATAAAAAATACTTATGAATTGAATTGTTTAAAAACATTTTTTTCAAAAAAACATTAATTTCAAATTATGTAATTAAGAAGTCAAAAATATATTTCAAAAATTATGCAATAAAAGTCCATGAAAGTAAAAAATGACTTTCATGCATGAAATGAAATACACTTTAAAAATTTAGACAGTACAATCCAAAACGGGTAAAATAGAAATTTTAATATTCATGGAGTGTGAAAGAAATGTTTAGAAGTGCAAGAAGAAATGTCCCTATTTTTGTTACTGGGCCTTGAATAATATTTTTCTTTCTACGAGCCTTTTTCTTCTTGCACCTACAAAGATCAATTTGCACCTTCTTAACCATCCTTATTCACAGTACTTGATCCAAACATTCTTGCCAAACAACCTCATATGAAATTATGTACTTCGAAGACATACAATAAAGGATTTAGGGAAAAAAAATGTTTTACATATTCTTTAAGGTATAGTGTATTATACAACCATGTCAAGAATTTATAATTTCATCTTTCAACATTCTTGAATTTGTGAACTTTGTGCTATTCTATACAGTTTTTTTATTAAGTGTAAATCTCTAATTTTGTATAACCTCCTCTTCTTTTTTTTTCTTTTAATTTATAATCTCACAATATCTCAATGTGTGTCTGTTTTTCTTTTGTATATGACTAAAAATGATATTTGTCTATAAATTTAAAAGGATGAGGGTTGCGATCTTATCTTTTTATTGAGATATTTAATTTTGATGTTTTCCTTTTTTTCTTTTTTGCAAATTTTGTCTTAACTAATCTTCATTTTAAACTTCATAACAACATAATTTTTTTTCATATCTATTGCATTCTTCGATAAGTGTTAGATGATATCAATCATTATTATATTAAACACTTGCTATTTTATTGACGGATTAATTATATATAATTAAGCGAAAAGTATTTTTCTACAATAACTAAATAATTAAATTATAGTTTTAGGATGTTATAATTTGTAAGGTGTTTTAAGAATACCCTTTTTCGCATTTAAAATATCATTACAGAAAATGAATTTCAAAATATATTTATGTTTATTCAAATATTTTATAATACAATGTTTGTTTATATTATGTAATTTTTTTTAAAAAGATAATATTTTGGTTGAGAATAGATGTTTTGGAAAGATAGTTGTTCGTAAAGTGTTCTGAGATTCCTCTTTTATTTCAAAGATCATTTTAAATATATTAAAAAGCAAACGTATCCATAAGGTTATTTTAAAAAAATATATATATATTTAAAAGAAGACTTTTGAGGGTGACTTTTTGTTGGGGCAACTTGGGTTTGGCTCTATATGGGTTTGTAATTTAACTTTGTACAATTAAAATAATAGTGATATTTTTTGTTGCTCAATTGTATTAAGAAAATTTTATAAGTCACTTGCATTATCTGTTGAACTAGTTTGATCATATGCTATCATTCAAATATAAGCTGACAAATATTATTAATTTTCCTAACAATTATTTTAATAAAAGTTATACCTACAATAAATTTTAAATTATTAAAAATAATAGTTATTTAAAGTTAGAGTCTATAAAAGTTAAACTAAATTAATAAAAGTCAAAATGTTGCATTCTATACTTTATGCGTCTGCCAACAGTTTTTAGCCTGTATATACCAAATTTATGAGCTCAGTTTTATAAACACCCAATGTAAAGAAAGAAAAAAACAATACATTATACATAACTAATATCTGAATATCATTTTTAAAAAAATATGTATATTATTAATATACATTATTTGTCATAAAATTGGTTTGTCAAATATTTTGTGCACGTTCAATTAACCAATATTATAACGTTAATACCATATTTACATTGGCAAATACATGAATACAATGATTTTTTCACCAACATTTTTAAAGTAAGACCAAATAAATGAAATAAGTAAAATAAGAAAAATGAATAAAAATAAGTGTTGTAATAAATTAAAATATGATATTAATCAAATTTTGAAAAAGTTACCAAAAAAGGTTTTTTTTATTAATCTAATTAGAAAACAAAATCTTGTACTTTCCTTTTCCTAAAAGTTTGGATAGTAAACACCACATCAACATATCCATGTCTTCTCACTTCCAAATGTGTGTTTGTTTTTTTAATACAGTCCACCAATTTTTTTTCTCATGTTAATTAGCTCAATCAGACGATGAGTATAATTTGACCATACAAGGATTAAATTCGTTAATGCCTTAATAAACCTAAGATTTAGTATATTAATTACTTTGTATACCACCTAGAATGTTAATTGAGCAACTCAAGTGTATTTTTTTTTATTCAACTTAATAATTTTTTTTTCTTTATTTTGACAAGTTACAGCATTTGAGCACGTGTATCCACTTTGACTTCTATTCAGAAGTAGGTAGTAGATAGAGCTTCCAAACTAATTGTGCTGTTCCATACACCGCAGAAGTTGTATAAAAATTCTACCAACTCCTTTACTATAATAATGGATGCACACTCCTTCCAGAATATCCTTGTACATTAATTAAATTTTATATATCTCAGAAACACAGTTGGCAAAATAAAATTTCACATGTATTTCAACAACCAACGAAGAATCAAATTCCTTAAAAAGTTTATCTCAAATTATTTGAGGTTAAATATAAAATGTTGAACTTGTTCTTCTTTTACTCTCTGTGAAGTTGATTGCATGGTTAAGGATAGCACAGCTACAACTTTTCACTTTTGTCTTTTCTCCCATGAACTTGTAAGGAGAAGATACCAATTATCAAGGTTAGCGAAATTAGTTTCTTGATGTTTCTTTTATTATACATGTCGTATTTACCTTAAATAATTGAAGGTTAAACTTTGAAGGAATTCGAATTTTTTATTCTTCAGTTGTTGAAATACATATGGCTGTGATGTTTTTTTATGGCAACTATGCATTAGATACCTACCAATCAAATTGTAAGTACATTTAATTAATCTACAGAGCCATTAAAAAGAGTGCATCTATTCAGTATAGGAGGTGGTGGAATAATATACATGAATCACCTTTATTATTTATAACTATATATAAAAGAAGGTGTCTTTAGTAATTGTAAATAGTCTACACCTTTTTCTATCTTTTCTGTCCTTGTAGACATAATTAATGAAGATTATGATTTGTAACTGTTCTTTTTGTGCTTATATTCTTCTACTGATTTTATACTCATCAATATAATTAATTTTATTAGTTATTATAATGAAAAATGACAAGTATTATAAAAATTAATAAAATATAACTAGTTTATGAATATGATTTTATTTTAATAATTAATTTCTTAAGTATATATTTTTTATCATAATAAAAAGCAGGCGTTTTCACTAATTTTTTATAAATACTGTACAAGGAAATATATTATTATTTTATTTTAAAGTATTATTTATACTTATTGTCATTATGTAAATATATTTTTTTTATTATCAAAAGTAGCTGTTAGATAGTTGTTTGGAAAAAAAAGAAAAACAAGTTGTGAACAAACCATTTTTCATATAGCTTCAAGAGATAAAGGAAAAGTCAAAATAAAGGCCAAAACTTGTCAAGATGTCATTTTAATTGGGAGAATATAGAATGTATGCCGTTACCATCATACATTAACTAGCTTCAACTTCTTTGATGTTCAATTAAAGAAAAATCTCAAATTAAAATTCCAAATACAAAATTATTAAATATTAAAAAAAGAGTTTTATTATTCATAATCATCTTATCTCATTTAAATAATTTTTTTTATTTTAATATGCTAGTCCTTACTTTGTTCTCATGAAGATGATTCATGTAACAAAGAAACTCATATTTATATACAAAAACTTTGATTATCACAGTCATATATCTAATATTTTAATTAGTACTAAAAGTTAAAATCACTATCTAGTTTTATGTTTCTAAAATACAGATGAGAGATTGACTAAGACTTTGTTTGGCTTTGTTTATAGAAGCCCTAACAGATTAAAAGTTAATTAAAAGCTCCAGTTTTATTCAACAGATTAGATAGTAGAATGTGTGTGTACATTGACCACCAAGCCAACCCAATAACTTTTACCTTCCTTCCAAGACTAACCAACTTTTGGATTTGTATAAAATAATAAAATGGTGGTTTTAATCTATAAATGAATACTCTCAATATACATACATACATATATATATACATACATACATATATACATATATATATATATATATATATATATATATATATATATATATATATATATATATATATATATATATA
>Ga0099825_1009188_pt1 | contig 11378 bp, 4 predicted proteins | sample SiratroredBW_FD_76838 | JGI IMG/M metagenome (GOLD analysis project Ga0099825, IMG submission 76838) | Root nodule microbial communities of legume samples collected from California, USA - Siratro red BW | ecosystem: Host-associated > Plants > Roots > Nodule | place: USA: California | collected...
AGATTGTTGAGCGAAAGAGGGTGCAATGAAGAGAAGTTGGAAGAGGGTGATGAGACGCAGAAAGTTGAAAGAATTATCCATGGCTGTGTACGAGAATTGAAACAGAAATGAAGTGTGAAGATATGTTGCAGAGGTATCTGTATTTATAGGTGAATGGGAGTTGCCACCTTAGATTGGTTTTTGTGGCCGTGCAGTAAGCCAAAAGATAAGTCATGTATCAGTCAAATAACTGCCTTTATCTAAGTTTTTCCCGACATCCATCAACGTGATCCAGAATTATTTTACACTTAAATAATTATTATTATTAAAATATAATACTTTATTCTAAAAACCTGGATCTAGATTCACTTTGTCGTTAAATAAATTATTATTTTATTATAATATAATACTTACTATATAAGGTAGTGTAGGTGGATGTCTTCTTTAATAATGATGCCAAGAGGGTATTTACCTACACTATAATTGGTAATTACTAAAAACCTACTTTAGTTTAATATAATTGTATAGTGAAAATGGTTTAATTTTAATCTCTGTTAGTATTTTCTAATCCCTACATGTTTATAAGCTTGCAATAAAGAAAGTCAGCTGCCATAAAACTGAAGTTAGCTTGCTTGGAAGAAGAGGGTCAGCCAAACAGCGGTCCACTTTGTACATTTGCTGATCCGGCATTTTAGAAAAGGGAAGGGAACTTTTATCACCGAAGGAGGCAGTAGAAATGATTATAGGCAGTTTTAAGATGGTATCCAATTAGCTGGATTTTGCCTTTCCTTTTCGGTGAAATAATTTATCTAGAAATAAAGCACATGTATATCTGAGCTATATTAGTTGATTTTGGAATCTCGAGGCCCAAATCATAATATATATTAATGTGCTAATGCCGCACTTATGTTACTCAATTAAAAAAATATATAAATAAAGATGAATATGGATAAATATAATATGCATGGAATAAAGGTTACAAGAGGAAGGAATACATCATTTCAAATAAAAAAAAAAAGTCATGAATAATTGTCTTAGCCGCACGATTTCTTTTCACATATTTCTTTTTAAAAAGTAGTACATGCACGATTTAAAAAATAATAATAATTCACACCATGATTTTAAAGAAAGTACTCAAACAAAAGTCGTGCATCTAAGGTCTATTTATCCAAATAAGTAATTTTTTAAATTGTATGCATTTATGTAATAATCAACCAAATTCCTATCACTTTTGTAAATAAGCTTAATATAAGGATTCATAACTAAAATAAAATATAAAAAATAAACAGTATAATGTAAAAGAGGAAAAAGATAACCTTAATGTATTTACCGAAAATTATAGTGCTTTTTATAATAAAAACAATAATAATTAAGAGAAATTAAAAAATTATGGTTTGACAACCGTACTGAAAATACTCCCATATTACAAGTGTGACGTGTACATGTGTGATGATACGGCAAGCTCTACTTTTTGTCATATTTTGTTATTCTTGATATTGGATATTGTGGCAATTTTGTGTTTTCAAAATAATTTGATCAGGGAAGACGCAAACAGGTTGTGAGGTGGTCTTCGGGGTGGAATATGAAACGAAAGCTGAGAAGACGGAAAAAACTGTATTGCGGTCGTCGAGTCGCCGCGTAAAGGATAAGATGAGAAGAGAGTAAGAAAGATGTTCTCGCGGGTTTGGGGTGAAATCCTAAGCAGAAACCTTTTACCTTTTTCACTCACGACAACAATAAATCTTAAAAAAAAGTAAACTTTTACCTTTTTTTCACCAAACACAAATCATAATATTTTCATACAAAAATCATAAACCTCTTGCCGTGACTATTATGTCCGTTGTCACATTATCATAACTCAATTTTTCTCTCGGAAGACTTCTCATCTCACAAAAGTATTACTACAATTTATTTAAATAATGAACTTGAGATTATAATTTAGGTTTTAAAATCCAATTTCTCCCTTTGAACCCAATTACATTTTATTTGAGTCTATTCTTCTTTGCAATGTTAAAATAACATTAGAGTTCAGATCATAACACACCCATCCATAACAATTACAGCATTTCCGCGCATCAATATTCTTTTGTTCTGCTCATCAAAATGAACATGAACAACTCCACTTCTTGGTGATGCCTGCTCAAAAGTAACCCACAAATTTACTATGATAAATAACAATAATATACCAAAAGGTAAAGAAAAAAGAGTACCGCATAAACACTGAGATCACATTTCCCCAGCTTTTTGGCCCAGTAAGGTGCTAAGGCACATTGTGCGCTTCCAGTGATAGGATCCTGAAGCCAATCAACAAGTGTTTCAACATCTCTCTAGCTAATTTTTTACAATAGGATTTCTCGTACACTTAAAACAGATAACTTTCTAATTACTTACATAAAACGCTACTTGTTTTCAGTCACGTATGCAAGCTAGATATGCATCAGATACCAAATGAGAGAATAAGAAAAAATGACAGTTAGCAACTTGAGGATTAAGAAGTATGCAGTCCCTAACTATTGGTTGTCAGTAGTATGGCTGTAGCAATCTTACTAGATGCATTGAATGTTAATCTAATGTATTGGAGATTTGTCAATTGTTACAGATTTATTATCAAATTAGAGAATTTTTTATTGTTTCAGCCACTTCTCAACACAAGCTAGCTCGTACTAAACATATACATACATATATATATATATTACCTCATTGATTCCAACTTTGGGAAAGAAAGTTCGACAATAATAATCAAACCCAGACTCTGGAGAAGCAGTCCCAGTAACCAGGATGCCCCCTCCAGGGCATTTTGCTATTGCACCAATATCTGGCTGTAGTTCTACAACGGTTTTTCCAGAAGCAAGTTCAACCTAGGAAACATCATTAGCTTTCATCATTCACACAATATGAAATTTTCACCATTCCAACATGCCATTTCCAATATACAATATGGTTAATTAGCACATCACATCCTTCAACAGAACATATTGTTATTCTAGGGAAAAGCTTAGCAGACATAAACCAATGAGTATCTTTGATGGTGCCAGAAATCAGAAATAGATACAAGGAATTACCAAGAGGTTATCTCCAATGGTTGTCCTCTTTACATCAATAATATGGGCACCATTCAAAGCGGCGGAAATTTGTGAAATGTCAGCACAATTGAACTCAGCAACTGTATCAGCAGGGAAATCCAATTCAATGAAAAACCCATCATCTGAGGCGCCTGATTCATTGACCCCTGGGACCTTTTTGGCAGTTAGAACTCCAGACAGAGTGAAAAATTCAATAATATTGGACTTGACCAAACCACATGAGAAAAGAACATGTGCAGATGCTAAAGTGGCATGGCCGCAAAGTTCGACCTAGGAAGACAAGACAAGACACCAAGGATGTGAACATAATTTACACTAAAAGAATAGGACACTGAATATGAAACACTAAATTCACCTCTGTAGTGGGAGTGAACCATCTGAGGTGGAAACGATCGGTTGAGGATCCATTGAGCGATGTATCAGATCTCTCGGAGTCTGCAATCCGAGTCAAGTAGCATGTCTCAGAAAGATTGAATTCAGTTGCAAGGCTTTGCATCCATGTTTCGTCCCTCTCTTCTTCTAACAAACACACTGCTGCAGGGTTCCCCTTGAACGCCGACTTGGTGAACGCGTCCACCTGGTTGTTTATCCAGAGACGTTAAGGCCAGAAGCTAGTTCACAATAGCAGTAAGAACAAACAAATCAACACAGTTCTATGTACAGAAACATATACCACAAAGTATTTGACAGTTTTCTTTGCCATAGAGGACACACAACACAATGCAGAAGTTGACCGATAGTCTTACGAAAAAGGAGCAGTATGAACTCAACTCCCAACTGTTAAAACTTCTCAAATCGAGGCTCTTACACAGTCCAGATCCGATTGTGTCCGTTCGGTCGTATTTATATTTTGCTAAAGAAACTATTTGAGCTGATTCAGTGGATGCGTCCGCTGAAGAGAGAAACACACTCTATGAGAGGGAGAAACTTATCCAGAGGAGCAAGAGACTCATAACTTCAAAGGGTAGACTTTGTGAGGCATAACTCATTAGAGATGAAGTTACTCTAGAGTAACTTTAGGATCATTACTTTTCACCTTAACCAGTTATTTTTTAAAAATTAAAATGATTTTATTAAATAAATAATCTTCATAATTAGATTTCCAAACAATAATGATGAAAATGAAAAATATCTAGTGAATATATTAGGATATCTACCCTCATCCTCTGTTGGTTTCTTTGTGTATTGGATGTAAGCCTTAAGTCTATTATTGTTGGTGCATCAAATGGAACCCTTAGGTCTGTTGTGTATGCATATGCCACAGCTTCGCTTAGGGTTTTGTTAGTTTGAGTCCTTTTCTGTTATGCCCTTAGTGCTTGTTTGCTTCTTTTCCATATTGGGGTTGGTGTATGTAAAAATATTCTTTTCATGCAAGTTTCTTCTGTTTTCTTTGTACTTGTTTCTTCTTGGTTTTGTCAACCTTTCGCGCCTCCCACTGAAGTATATTTTCGATTTTCGCTATAGAATATCTTGATTTCTCGTCATTTACACATACTCGTGTATATGTGTGTGAAGGTGCGGGCACAATCGATGAACTCGAGAGAATTCAACATTTTAGGACTTTGATTGCGTATCAAAACTCAACAGTTTGGGAATCCAATATGGTAATATTGACATGCGTATACTTTTATTTGCTACTTAAATTTAGAACATGGAAATTCTTTTCATAAAGATTGTTTCAAAATTTATCTTCATCATATGCTCTATGTGCATATTGTCTCTAGACTTGGCTAGCTGCAATACGTAGCGTTTACCAGAATTTTTCATTTCGTGGAGGTTGGTGGAAGATCTGGTAACTAAAGTAATGACTCACCGTCATTGTACCCAGTACATGCATTATTAAACTGCTCAAACACAATCAGGTTTGTGTGTAACTGTATCATATACAGATTTGCTGGGATAAAGCATAATAAAAATTCAGTACTCCAATTTCAATTCTGGTTCCATAATCAGCAATGCTAGAAATAAAACTAGACCAGAACACGCCCTTCCATCACTGTAACTGCTTTCCCACGCAAAAGCACTCTTTGGTTCTGCTCATCAAAACTAATATTGAAAATTGCTCCTCTGGCTGATGCCTGTTAGAAGTGTAATCTACAGATTAGTATGACAATGAGACAGATAATCCCAACGAGTGAAAGGAGAGTACCTGATAAGCATTCAAATCACATTTCCCCAGCTTCTTGCTCCAGTAGGATGCTAAGGAACAATGTGCAGTCCCACAAGCAGGATCCTGAAAGTTAAGACCAGTGACATTATCTCATTTATGCTATTTTTTGATAAAATGAACTTTAATGAAGATTTATTTTGCTTTTAATATCCTTCCATTCCACTAAGTAACCTAACTTAGGACCTTGTAAAAATAGGTAGCACATGAAATAGTATGTATCTTGATCCAAAGTTCCTCCGTTCAATTAAACGAAGTAAAATGTTTGTATTATAAAACTAGATCCCAGATCTGATACATGATGTAGCACTGGGGTAAAACGGCAAGAAATAGAACGAAATAGAACAAGTGTTTCAACGGAATGTGCAGTTCAACAATTGCATCAGTAGTTGAGTTAAAAATCAATCCACACTTTACCTTAGATCTGCTGTCTACATGTACTGCACGATAATTAAGCAGAACTTACTAATGCAACCAGAGAAATATAATATAATAATCATAATATCTCAGCCACAAACCTCATTGATTCCAAATTTTGGGCAGAAGAATCGACTATAGAAGTCAAATCCAGATTCCGCAGGAGCAATCCCCGAAACAATTATTCCCCTTCCGGGACATTTAACTATTGCATCGAGCTGTGGCTTTACTTCTGTGACATTTTCGCCGGATGTGACAACAACCTGGGAAATTAAATTAGTCTCATAATGTTCAGTGCGCACCAATTGCTCAAAACACACACTAGCTATTTTGCAGAGAAAAGTGACATGAGATATATAAGACATTTGTTTTTCATTAATCAAGCAGGTTAGTTGATAGTAGGAATGTGTCTAAATATAATGACGAAAATGTGTCTAAACATAATTGACATGCTTTTTTCTGGGAAATATTTATCATGTATATAGTAAATAATAAATATGGAAGAGAGCAGATTTGAGAATTACAAGTAAGTCATCAGCAACTTGGGTCCTCCTTATGTCAATTACGAAAGCACCGCTCAAGGCCCCAGAAACTAGTGAAGGTTCATCAAAGTTGAAATCTGTTACAGGATCAGCAGGAAAATCCAATTCAATGTAAAACCCATCCTCAGTTTCACCATTTTGCAAGTTTGAGGCACTGGAGATATTGATTGCTGGGATTCTTTTTGCAGTTAACAGCCCAGATAACGTTACAAATTCAATAATATTAGTATCCACTAAACCGGATGAAAAGAGTGTGTGTGCAGCAGCTAATGTGGCATGGCCACAAAGTTTAACCTGCATAAGGGTGGCCCAGATAATGTTAATAATGGTTCCTCTCAATCATTTTGTTGGTGATGAGTGTTATATCTAGGAACCATGCTTCATCCTTAAAAAGGCATCATCATCAACAAACTAACTGTTGGAATAACCACGTTACAGAACAAACTTAAATAGAAACTACTGAAGAATAATTCACATTATGACTATATTTTGCCAACTATTCGTAAAAGAAAATTTATTATTAGGTTGCAAAAAGTGTGAAAAGAAATGAAAATAGAAGGTATTAAGAGAAGAAAGGTAACATTATCTTTAAAACAGACTCAGTTCTAGGGAATAAAATAGAGCACCTAATTAGACCTACAGAAGTGTACACTCGTCTAATTTGAGAACACAGACCTCAGTAATTGGAGTAAACCATCTTAGGCGAAAACGGGGATTAGAGGTGCCATTGAGCGAGTCAAGAGGGTGATCAGACTCAACAATCCGGGTTAAGAAACAAGTCTGAGAGATGTTGAACTCGGCGGCTACAGCTTGCAACCAGTGGTTGTTCCTCTCTTCCTCTTCCTCCAAGAAACACACTGCCGCAGGGTTCCCTTTGAATGGTAAGTCAGTGAATGCGTCCACCTGTTTATAAACTCAGACATTTGATTTCACCACACAACCCAATTCATAGTAATGCACCAATAACAATTAACAGACACACCAACATACCACAAAGTATTTGACAGGTTTTTTTGCCATATTAAAGACAAGCCCCACAAAAGAAACACGACAGAATTTCTAATGAAGAAGAGGATGGAGAAGAAGAAACGGGCTCTCAGTTCAGTTCTCTAGCCTGAACTGTTCAACTGGTCCACGCTCTAGCAGCAGCCGAAAATATAAATTATTGCGATCCACTTATATTATATGTTGTTGTAGTGCTTTCTCGGGTAGGTAGGAAGCTAAACTTGTAGAGTTTTTGTTCAAATCAAACATTAGAAATTGTTCCAAAACTAATGGATATGCTGTAGTTAGAAAACCAACTGCATCTTGGGTAGAGTTGGAAAAAACATCTGCATCTTGGGTAGAGTTGGAAAAAACATCTGCATCATAACTCCCGGTAGTGTGTGTTATAGTCTTTTCAAAGTTTACTTAAGTTAATTTAAAATATAATAATATAGTTTTTTTAAATATTCAATCATACAGTTTTTCAACTTAAAAAAATGCTGTGATCATTTGGTAAATTAAAATTAATATTTGATAATAAATTGCATCATATGTAAATTTTAGCCGTCAAAAACTCTCTTTTAAGAATTTTACAGCTCTTTAGATTAATAGTAGCCACATTATAAGACTCTTTATGCTTAGAGACTTGATTGAGGTTTTTTATTCCTGATTTCTAAATGTACTCCTTATTTTTTAAAATAACTATTTTACACTCTATAAAAGTGACTTCAGAATTCTATTTTGAAATTTTCTGTAACAAATTTTCTTGCAACATAATTTTCATGATAGAATTTTTATAATAGAATTTTCAGAACAAATTTTTTAAAATATGCTTTCTAAATATATAAAATACATTCTGAAACAAATTTTCTAGAATATATTTGTAGAACGACATTTCCAAAATACATTAAATATGTTTTCAAAGAAGCTTTCCAAAATATAATTTCTAAAAAAAAAAAAATCTAAACATGTAAGATAACTTTCTAAAGGAACTTTCTGAAATGAGCTTTTTTCTATAATAAACTCTCCTTCACCTTCACCTTCCTCTCCAAGAATACAGTGGAAAATGAAGGTTCAATAAGGATAACACGGTAATGGGCACAGTAGCCATAATAGTAGCGTGGTCCAGTGAGGGAGGATGTTTAATCTCTTCTCTTTTCTTTTAGTATTGGGGGCAGTTAGTAATAAAGGGGTGTGGAAAGAAAAAGCCTTTGAAAGAATGTTTTATTAATATTTATAAAAAAATACAAGATTAGAAAGATAATTAAGTTATACTTTTTTTAATGATTACGATAAATACAAACCAACAATACTAATGGCTGTAAAATAAATTAAATAAATTAAATAAATTAAATAAATATCATATTTATATTAATATATGTGTGTTGGGGGAGCGTGGGGTTTCGATATAAATTTGCTATGTGGTGTTTGATTCTTTCACTTTCGTTGTTCTTCTCTCGTTTAAGTTTTTACGCTATTTTCATTTTTGTCTTTCGTTCCATCAATTTACGCGTTTTCTTCTTTTTTTTCTCTATTTTTTGTGCTTTTTATTTTTCTAAGATTTCTTCTTTGCTTTATACTCTTGGTTGGAATCAAATTGAATATTATATAATAACGCTTGCCAAAATGTTTCTATAATCTTTTTATAGTATTGGTAAGTTTAGTTATTGGTATGAGCTCACAATATTTATTTTTAGTTTAGTTATAATTTGCTGTTTCTTCTAATTAAGGGTTTTATATCTATCTATCTATTATATTTTCAATATGCTGACAATAATTTTATTGTTATTTATGTTTTGGTTGGATAGAAAATTTTACAACTTTTAAGAAAGTAAAATATATTAAATTTTAATTATTTTTATTGTAAAATATTTAATTATTTAAATTTTTTGTTTAGAGAAAATAATTTAAATTTATTAAATTTTAATTTTTTTATTTTGGATAAAATATTTTAATTACCATCAAATATTACTAGTGATCTTTAAAAAAAAAAACATTGAAAATAGACTCGCAAATATTAGCTGAAGAAAAATTTGACAAAATTAAAAAAAAAAAATAACATTAGCATATATTATGAGATAAATAATCTCAATAATGTCAATTAAAGACTAAGTTTTATTAAAGTTGACTTAAAAGTTCTCATTTACATTAATTAAAAAAAAAGCCTTATTGACTTCAATCAAAAATACTTTAATGACATCAATAGAGAAATAGTTTTGTCATTGTTAATCTAAAAAATCCTAATTAATGTCAGTTGAAAAAAATGACCGTTTAGTTAATGTTAACTAAAAAATTATGTCTAATGTTAGTGGAAAAATCCTACTAATGTTGATAAGAAAATATTGACTTATAACAACTAAGAGATAACATTGGTTTATATCGTCAAACAAATCTTTGTAATTGTGACTATGAGCGAAAAATAATCATTATTAATTTTAACTTAAAAAAGTTTTAACAGCATGAATAAAAAAATATTGATTTGACAATGCCTCAGTCTCAATTTAGCTAATGACATCTTGTTGAAATTCAACTCAAAGATGTCTTAATTGATATCAAGATAAATAAAGAATATGAAAATAAAACTTATAAATTTAAAATAACAGATCATATTTCAAATTCTTATATATTTTAGATAAAATTTAAATTTCATTAAGATATGGTTCCTAGATAATGAATGTACAAATTATGCGACCCACAGTACTAATATTTTAAAGAGATCAATTAAGTTTATTTATCTAAATTTTATCTTTTTAAGTGGAGAAAATGTTGATTTCGAGTGAAGAATTATTGTTAAAAATCTACCAAATACCAATTATATTCCAAATGTTTTATTTGTATATAAGATGAATTAAAGTTTATTGTGGACAAATGGTAAAAGGAATAATTACTCCTTAAATAGTTGTTGTATCATATTTGATCCCAGTGATATGAATTTACGTTTATTCAAATGAAAATAATTTTTTACTGCAAGAAAAAATACATTATATTAAAAAAAATATGGTTATTGTTTTGGTAAAAAAGATAATATCACCAAGTACTGGTTTAGTATGGTTTAGTATACAGAGGTTCCTTTTAGACGGCGGAGGTAAAGTTGAAGTTTGCGCACGTAGTTCGGCTTCCAAAGAGCAAAGAACTGAACCCCAATCTTGAAGTGGCCAAATCGAACTGCAAGAGATTATCCTCAAGCTGATACCCACCAATCACAATCGAAGTTCTCGGATTCTCACCACCATTCACAAACCCAAGACAAAGCTTCTCATTGCTCACACTCACCATCGAGTTCGCTCCGAATATCCTCCAGATCTTCTCGTTCTGCAGAACAAGCTCAATGGTTGGCACCGACGCCCCTAACCGCGTGCCCACCACGTTCTCGCTGCTGAAACACACTTCAAACGGTGCCACAGCAGCCACCCTCGTTATATTCCTCGCAGCAGACGCTTTTATAAAAGCATCCGTCACTGCTTTGAAGATCGAAGCCTCCAACACAGTGTAAGGGTTAACGGAACTGATCTTCGTTCCGCCAACGCCCTCGCTGTTTATGGATAACAAAGTCGTGTTAACGGGCACAACCTTTTCGTCGATTCTGATGGATTTCACACCGATGAAATACTCGGCGGAGGGTTCTCCCTGGGAGGAAGCAGAAGCGGTGCTAACGGGGTTGAGCAACAGAGGGGTGAAGGTGAGTAACTGAGAAGCGTCGACGTTGGGGAGAAGAACGTAAGGGCCGTCGCCGAAGAAAACGACGCCTTTTGAGGAGGAGAGGCAGACGGCGAATTTCCTGGGGAAGCTAAACGCGGAAGCGAACTGTGAGGGGAGAGCTATTTTCGTTCTACCGAGACCGGCCATGCCGGAGACTCCAGTGGCGAGTTCTCGGAGAAAGAAGGTGGGGGCGCAGGAGAAGAGGAAGCGGGAAACGGTGACATTTCGTCCCGGGTTGAAGCCGTTGGTGGATTGGACGGAGACAGTATCTTCAGCGAGCTCGCCGACAGTAGCGGTGTGGGTGATGGTGTTGTCCGGCAAGAGGTTGCACGTGTTGTTGTTGCAGCCAGGTCTGGGGCCGGAAAAGCAGTCCCCGCAGCCCGGGGCTCTGGCGAGGGAGCACTGAGCGGAGCGACAGCGTGCAGGGCGGTAAGTGGAGGAGACGTAGTTGGTGTCGCAATCGACCCAGAGGAATTGGCCTCCAATGTCAAGCACAAGGTTTAGTGG
>Ga0099825_1009196_pt1 | contig 11370 bp, 3 predicted proteins | sample SiratroredBW_FD_76838 | JGI IMG/M metagenome (GOLD analysis project Ga0099825, IMG submission 76838) | Root nodule microbial communities of legume samples collected from California, USA - Siratro red BW | ecosystem: Host-associated > Plants > Roots > Nodule | place: USA: California | collected...
AAAGGAAGAGAGAAATTTATTACCAATGTGTGTTGTTGTGTTGGAAGGAATATCAGAGATTTGATTAGAGACATTGTCACTGGATTTAGACTGTTGTAGAAGGGTTAACAATGTTTGATACTGTTATGGAGTAAAACTAATATGCTGAGAATGTACCTCTGACCTTAACTTGAACCTTCATGATTCTGCTGATTATTATTAAACTTGAACTGAGGTGGAAAACCATGCCTTCTATAGCACGTATCAATTACATGTCCTGTCTATCTATATCCTCTGAAAGAAGAAAAGAAAAAGAATGACAGGAGTTAGCGAAAACAATTTTAAATACGAGAAAAAAAGAAAATAAAAGAGATATAAAAAGAAATATAAAAGAAATGAGATTCAATCCAAATGAAAAATGCAAAAATCTACATATAGTTTAGAGACAATTCCACAATTTGATGTGCCCAGATAACAAACACATGTTTCACTTTCCTTTTACGGTTAAAGTTAAACTATTTTGTTTTGATTTTTTGTTCTCCCTGAATTTGTGGATATTATACATACAATCTCTTCTTTACATAAAATATTTTGTTTTCCTAAACTACTGCCACTAAACATAACTCCTTGGTCTCCTCCTTTCCATACATAAATTTCTTTTAAAAACACAACACATCCCCTCTGTTCTTGGTTCCAAAGTGAGTGTATATGTGGTTACGAGGATGAAAGATAAAAGGAAGTGTGAGAAAAGAAAAAGAAAGAAAGAAAAATGAAATAAAGTGAAATACTTATTTGATTGATGAGAAAACAAGGTGAAAAGTATATGAAAGTTGTCATTTTTAAGAATAATAAAAAGGTTAATTAAAATTAAGTAATTGCATAAATATAAAGTTATTTATATATTTATTAATTGAAGAGAAAGATAATTTTTAAAAATATCAATTTCCTTTATATTTTTCATTTTTTTTATATCTAAGTGAAAAATAAAACATGTAATACCCAATAAAAATTATGTATTTCTTTGTTAATTAAAATAAAAATGTTCTTTTAATTATTTTTCTACATCGGTCACTTTCTTTTTAAATAAACATACATTTAAAGATATTTAACGATGAATTCTTCAACCGACCTGATCTTGTAAATATCTAAAACATGAGACCAATATTTTCTTAAAGATATTTCATAGTAGATCTATGTCCTGGTTCTGCTTAAAGGAAACCTATAATATACTGATATTTAAAAGAAATTATATAAACATATTTAAATTTTAGTGAAACTTGACATACCTGTTTAAATTTTATAAAAATAAAAATAATAAATCTTCCAGAAGACATATTTACTATTTTGAGAATTTTAGAAAAAAAGAAGTATCTAAAAAATTTAGAGTGAAAAATAGATTATTTATTATTCACACTTTATACATAAGGTAAACCCATACCTCACTGTTATACCCAAAACCCTAACACTAAAACCCTTTGCCTCTCGACTCTCTCTGTTCACACGGAAATGACGATGTACGCAATGCTCCGCCGCGCCTCCTCCTCCGTATTGCCTCAGCTGGCGCGCCGCGCCACGGCATCATCTTCTTCTAGAACATTCCAGAATGTTCTCTCTGTTCTCCATAGAGAGGCAACGATTACTGTTGTACCCTCTCTACGCTTCGCAAACGCCTTCTCAACGAAGACTGGCGCAGACGAAAGACTCGTTCAAGTGCTTCAATCCGAGATCCAATGCGCCCTCGACGATCATGCTGAGCACCAGGTAATTTATTCTTTTTGACCTGTTATTACTGTTTTTGCAGACTACTTGTTTCCTTTCTCTATGTTTAACCTTTTTGTACTTTCTCCATGAATGTTTTTTTTTTCGGGGTCTGTAATAATATTGAATAGAATGTAGCTGTGCTATTGAATTTTCATCCGTTTGTTGTGACTTCAGTTGCAATAGAGGAAAACGACGTCGAATGTGGTATAAGGTTTGGTTTTCTATTGTAGTGGTGGTGAGATAGCCATATGTTCATTGTAAGGAGTAAAAGTTGTTTTCAAGTTACATTGGTTTAAGGGTATGATTGGATATACCTGTTCCTCCTACGCAATTTTAGGAGAAGAATGTAAGAAGAAAAAGATAAATAACAAATATTATAATTCGGATTTTTAAGAAACTAATTTGAGAGTTTAGAGAAATTTATTTTAATTTCTTTTGTTATTTTCTACTTTTAGAAGTGTAACATTTATGGACAAGTTTATCCTAAGTTGGTTGTTCGTTGAAGGGATTCCCGTGTTGAGTGAAGGTAGAAGATTATTGATAGGTGATGCTAATGAATTGGAATAGACGAGTGTTCGAATGGGGCGTATGTAATTTTGAGATACTTTTTCATAAATTAGTAAAACAACTTTGTGGTGGTGGTTTATGAACCCTGTGTTTCTATTCTAAGTTCTATACTATGCCACTTGGTTTTATTTGCTTAACTTGTTCAGTTTATGAGGGTGTCATATTTGGGGAAATTGTTTGGGACATAGTAACTGCTGCTGTTTTTATGTTTGCCTTGTTTGCCTTTAAGCATTTTTGTGATACTCATATGTTTTCAAATTGCTATATTTTGTTATCTATTTTATAATTCTAATCTTACTTTTCTAGGCTTTTTGTTGTAGTTTAATGGGGATTCCCTGTCTGAGTCTTTATTCATGTGTTTGAGTCAATGAAATTCTGCTGTTTTCAGTTTCTTACCAGTTACTAAACATGATTGGATTTGAGTGTCTTAATGTTTTAACAAAGTCTGCTGTATGACATGCCTGGATTGAGAAACATTTTTTCTAGAAGTTTTATATTGCTCATGCAAATTTTTAAGAGGCATCATGTGAAAACTAGATTAGAGATCAGTTGGTTTTCAAATGGGGTTTTATACTCTCTTGGTTTGTCTCCCTCCCACCATTTCCTATCATACTACCCAAATGTCTAAACCTATTAATTTAACTATTTTTCCTTTCTCTTTTTATTTCATATATGTGTCTACTATTGACTATTTATCTGTCAATGTTTTTAGTTTTATCACTAAATTTTATTCTAAGGGCGTATATATATGCTATAATTAGTGGGGTATCAGTATTGTGTGTCAAGATAAGCTTATTAGTTTGGTAAATATACTCTGAGGAGTTCTGTAAAGTGTATGTTGTAAGTATATTTCAATATTGAATGCAGTTTTTGTTGTTGGTGGTGAAACTGAAATGAAGTGTGTAACTATTTTTCTCATTGGAAATGTGTTTGCACAGGTTTATGAAAACATCATACTATTGTTAAATTGTTGAAGTATATTTGGTGTAAGAAAATGTACAGCAATGGTAGCTTTAAAGTCAATCTAATCTTCAAGGTTAAATTTCCAGAAACTTCAATGTCATTTTCTGATTTGCCTCAAACGTACTGTGTAGTTTAACAACTAAAATATAACATGGGAAAACATTTTCCTTGTCGAACCTTACCCGAAGCAGCTATGGTCCGGGATAGTTTGTTGTGGGAATGCCATTAATTGTTTTTGTTCTATAGAATTTCCTTTAGTATTTAAGTCATATTGGATTGGGTCATATATTGATTTCATTGTCTTTTTTGTATAAAGGTTGATATCCCAGATGATTTTCCTTTTGAGATTGAGGACAATCTTGGAGAAAGAACCATACAACTAAAAGGACAATATGGCGATGAAACTATCAGAGTTCAAGTTGACATCCCTAATGTAGCACCTGAAGAAAATGAGGATGACCAAAATGATGAGAAGAATGAGAGTGAATCTAGCATTCCTTTAGTCGTGAGTGTTTTCAAAGGAAATGGAGTGTCTCTGGAATTTGGCGTGACTGCTTTTCCCGATGAGATTTCCATTGATAGCTTGTCAATAAAGCAGTCGGAGGAATCCGAAGACCAGCTGGCATACGAGGGGCCTGAGTTCTTGTAAGTATATACTATTATCTATTTTTCTCATATTATCTCTCCCATGCGTTCTGACCATTTCTGCTCCATTCTTTTTTTAGGGATTTGGATGAAAATCTGCAAAAGGCTTTTCACAAGTATCTCGAGATCAGAGGGATCAAGCCCAGCACAACCAACTTTTTGCAGGAATACATGTTTGCTAAAGACAACAAGGAGTATTTAATGTGGTTGAAGAACCTGAAGAACTTCGTTGAGAAATGATTCTGGAAGAATGGTTAGTCAAAGATTATGAAATGTTGACAGAGGCCGTTATATTTTGGTGTACAATCATGTTCTAATCTGTATCATGATGAGAGTTACTGGTGGAGACTAATAAATTTAAAAAACTTGAATGCTTAAAAGATTGTTTAGGTGTACTTAACAATTTCACTATGCCCATTAATCAATATACTTTGGGTGGTTCTCCAATGCATTCTTTCACCTTTCTTTTCTATTATAAGTTCAAAATATTCACTGCTATTTTTAGATTAGGCAGATGAATATACAGTTCATCAGGGTTTTGCTGCATAATCATCTTGATTCATGCTCGTAATTCCTCTATAAACTTTTAGCAATATATGCGGTGCAATGCTCGAAACATAATCAAAAACAAAAAGTACTCATCTCATTTTGAAGATTGCGACCGGTTCGGTTTGAATGTTTAAGGAATGCTGTGTTTTTTATGAGATAATAATTATATTTAAAAATAAAATATGTTATAATATTAAAATACATGAAAATAGTATTTCTTATATGCCAAATCATTTTACAGAAAATTAAAATTAATTTTTTAATATAACTTAATTTTAAAATACGTATTTTAACTTCTAAGTTTAGTTATAACTATTTTTAGCTTTTTTATTTCTTAAATGGCTCAAAATAGTTTGTTAACTTATTGGTATTGTATATGTCGAATCAGTCTCCAAAGTTACAATTTATTTAGAGTACAAGTCATATTTATATAAATTTAATTCTCCGATTTTAATTAAATTTAAATGGAAGTAAAAATACCGACTACAAAGTTTAAGTTTATTTAATTTTCTTGATTAATTTTATGGAAGATGATAATCACTTTTGAATTCAACGAAAAAGAAAATTTAAACTATGAAATTAAACTGAATTTAACTAGTTCAATTTATTTATATTTTACTCTATTAATTATGGACATTTTTTTCGTTAAATAGTTTCATCAACAAATAACTTACTACTTAAGTAATTTATTTATGTAAGTATTCTACGGATAAATGTTAAATATATAACATTATTAATTATTAATATACCAGAGGCTAAAAAGAGAATTATAAAACACTCATTGATTAGAAGACGCAAATAATTACACCTAGTCCCCTATCTCAAACGCATATCCTCCGTTTTTCTCACATTTCATACATTGTAACTCCTGCATTTTGTCAAAACATTTCTGGCTTTTTTTATGCACCCCTTTATTACTAATTGCACCATCAAACGAAAAGACAAAAATACCCTTATCATTCACTGCACCTTTGTTCTCCACTACCTTCGTTCCGGAGAAAAATATATTCTCTGAAAAGGTCATTAAGAAAACATCATATATGTTTCAGAAGACTTATTTTAAAATTTCTGTTTTGAAAATTGAACATATTTCATAAGTTCTAGAGAAGTTTGTTATAGAAAGCTCATCTCAGAAAGTGGTTGGTTAGAAAAAACTCGTTTTAAAATATATTTTATCCGAAAATAATGTTCTAATAATTATTTTGAAAATCTTATCCTAAAAGTTTTGTTTTTTAATATGAAGATCTTATTCTGAAAAGTTCAAAAATAAATTATTTAAAAAAATTTCAGAACATTTCTGAAAATATAGTTCAGAAGTCACTGGCATTTTAAAAATTATGAGGTACAGTTCGAAATTATGAGGACGAGGGAGAAAAAGCCAACATTTCTTTTTTACACTATAAAACTACTCCCCGTCTCCATATATTAATTTGGATGATATCTTAAGTGTGTATCTTTTCTAATTCACCGTATTTTACCTTTACTTGTAAATTGACTTTTAATATATATTTCTTAATTGTTTTTCATAATTAAATAATTTTGTGAGACAATTTAAATTGGTCAGTGCAAATCTAAAATTTGATTTCACGTTAAAAATTATTTATTATGTATTTTTGTTATATAAAAATAAGTATTTATTCTATAAAATGCTTGATTGAAATATTAGTTAAAATTAACTTTTTAAAAGATTTCCACTCATACTTCTTATATATTCTTATTTTTTTCTTACAAAAATAATACTCGAGCGAATAATTTTGAATATTTTATTTTGAATTCTTTAACAAATGATCCTTGTAGAAAAACATTTCGCTTTTTTAATCAGCTAAATTGTAATTTGACTTCCTTTTCAAATTTTATCCGTAATGTTGGTTTTCTAACTTTCTGTTTTAGATTAAAAAAATAATATAGACTTAATATCATTTTTTAATTTATATTTTAATTAATTCAATTGTTTGTATGATATTTTGAATAAATATGTTACAACTAATGTTTAATTAAATAAAAAGTAAAATATATGTAAACGAATCCAAAATTATAAATATCATAAAAAGCGAGGAATAAAATAGAGAAAATAAAACAAAAGGGACAAGAATTACAAATCATAAATAAAAAAGATTAAAAGTGTAATCTAACTTTAAAACTAATATAAAATGCAATCTAGAACCTAGGAGAAACTGGGAAGGAGTTGCGTATGTGAGCCAATTATTGTTATGTTTGTTGGATTGAAGTTATCTTGCTTTGTCATGTATGAGCACGTGAATCCCCGTTGTTAATCAGTGACTTGGATAAGGGCTAATTCCTTTTCCATTGTTTTCATTGTTAAGAGTCATTTATCCACTGATCTAACTTTTCTGCCTAAACTTTTGGCTAATGAAAAATACCAAAACCATACACATAAATTTGCTTTGTCAATGTGAAGTTACTCTTCCCTGAGCAGCAGCGGTATATAATTAGGAGATAAAAAATTAAAAACAAAAATCTTAAGCAATTTGACTCCTAAGGGTATAGATTGCTGGCTTTGGGTTTCAAATCTGTTTATGTTTGTTAGTATAGTAATTATTATTTTTTTTCAAAGCTTAATCCTTAATCCTTTTGATTCTTATGCAGGACATTCATGGCCAAAGAAACCATAAAAGGGCCTCAATATTCTGAGCACTGTAGCAGTTGGTTTTGGAACATGGAAAGCAGCTCCATGTGTTGTGGGTGAAGATGCTATTGCTGCAGTCAAGGTGGTTTCTTTCTATTCAGTGTCTTAATTTCTTGGTTTAATTGAGATAGAGTTGGTAACAAGAGAAGCAGCTTCATCTGCTAATATCTGCTTTGGTTTAAATTGTTCTAAATTTCTGGGTGCAGGCCGGTTAAGGCATATAGATTGTGCTATGTTATATGATAATGAGAAAGAGGTAAATTTGTTTATTAATCCAGAATTCAACAAGCTTAGAATCCCTATCAACTTTTTGTCTGTTAATATTATTTTTTGAGGTTGGGGGTGAGGATAATTAATTGGTTTTGTTTGTTCTGGTTTTTTTTTTATGCCAGGAAGTTTGCATTTGATGTAGGTAGGGAGGCTCTGAAAACACTATTTTCTACTGGGGTTGTAAAGCGTAGTGAGATGTTCATCACATCAAAAGTTATGGTAAAAATTTGGACGCCTCAGATAAATTGACCTCACTTTTTTCTGGCAACTCTAATTTCGTGCATTATCAGTATAAAATTTTTATAAATAAATAACTAGACATCATTCTAATTTCAGAGTAATAAGTCAACAATCTTATGACAATCGATGATTGGAACACGTTACAAAATACCTTTTATTGTTAGTGAAGTCTAATTAAATTCTGATTTTGGCCTACCTGAGAGCACTTTAATAGTTAATACGTATTTCATTTACTGTTTGATTATAAAGAAAACTTTAGAATGCTAGAAAGGAAGATAAACCTAAAACTTCATTTGGTGTTGTATATTTCTGTTAGGAGTAATGAATTTCCACTGGTTGCCTTGAATTTTTTAAGCATACAGGACCAGTGACTGTGCTCCTGAAAGATGTCTCAAAAGGCACTGGCTAGAGGTTGGAATGCCTTTGAAATATACAAACTGTTCCTTTTTTTGCACAATACACATATTTGTATCCAAAATTAATTTTTTTTTTCAATCTATTTATTTATTTGTTATCTGATGCAGGAAAGGTTACTTCGAGGTGACTCTGCAGTCCATGAAATCTGTAGTCCTTACAAAAGTGTCGAAGAATTATGGGATGGAGAAATCTGAATGCAGATTATTTCTGATGAATCTCAGGATGTAATTTTACATTGAATTCCTGTTGCTGATAGAAATTGTTGGAATGTTTTCAAGTTTGTATTGTCCAAAGTCAATCACCCCTTTTCCTTAGGGTTGTATGTGATATGAACAGAGGAAAATTTGTGTCATTCTTTAATTGTGTGAGACCTTCTGCATACTTTTTACTTTTATTGAAATTATTCCTTTATTGGAAGCAAAACAAATAGAAAACAACTGCTCAAACTGGCAGTCAATTACAAAAGAAGATTATAACGAAGACATAACAGAAAAGAACATTTACTACATAGGTGTGGTGAGTTTGTGCTTAGCGCATTTCATTTTTGTTCAAGCACTCAGCCTGTAACCCTTTAGCAAGCACAATAAACTGTTTGAACGAAATCTGTTTGGCCCTTCGGAAAAAATTCCACTTAAATAACTTATCCGGATTCTAAAGATAAAATTATAACCAGAAAGAAAAGGTCTCGACTTTCTCTAGGAACCGATAGCAGAAATTTACAATTTGTTATCAACTAAGTACATATACGGTTAGAAATAGATAAACAAGCACAATGAAAATAGTGAAAAAGATTCTTCATTCTTTACTGTGTCAAGTACACATTGATAATTTATACAGCTGCACCCTAAAACATCAAACAAATCTAGAACGTTTTGTTGTTCTGTAGAACCCTAATTTTGTTGGGCTTGGACCTTTTGGGCCTCGTGGGCCTCTTCTGTCTTTGTTACCCCCACAAGCTGGAGGGTCAAATAAGTTTACCAGTCCCAGCTTGGATAGGAAAGTGCCAAAAAGTCGTGGAGGAAGAGCTTTAAATTGACTGGAAGATGAGACAGGAAGTAAGCGCATCAGGCCAGCTTGAGACTTTTCTTGAACCAAATGACAATCAATATCCACATGTTTGGTTCGTTCATGAAAAACAAGATTGCCAACGATGTATAGAGCACTTTGGTTGTCACAACAAAGAGCAGGTGGGCAAGAGCAAGGGACCTTTAAATCTTTGAGCAAATAAGTAACCCATTGTAACTCACAAGTGGTCGAGGCAAGAGCTCGATATTCTGCTTCAGAAGAAGATCTGGAAACTGTGTTCTGCTTCTTTGTCTTCCTCGAGATGAGATAGCTTCCAATAAAGAAACAGTAGCCTGTGATGGATCGTCGTGAATCAATGCAAGTGCCCCAATCAGCATCACTGAAACCAGTCAGTTGAATTTGAGAATCATAGGGAAAGAATAATCCATGTCCTGGATGACCTTTTAGATACTTTAAGACTCTCATAGCGGCGGCAAGGTGAGAACGAGTGGGTTTGGACATGAATTGGCTTAATTGTTGAGTTGCAAATGAAATATCTGGACGAGTGGTGGTCAGATATAACAAACGCCCAACCAATCGGCGATAGGAGAGAACATCAGTGAGTAATTCACTATCATCCTGATGTAGCATAAGAGAGTTATCCATGGGTATACAGCAAGGCTTGCAACCCGACAATCCTGAGTCACGAATGAGATCAAGACAATATTTGCGTTGGCAAAGATAGATACTAGTCTCTGAATGAGCAACTCTAATACCCAAGAAATACTTGAGTATGCCAAGATCTTTAATACGAAAATTGGAATGAAGCACATGCTTAATATGAGCCATCTCATCAGTTGAATTACCAGTCAAGATGATGTCATCAACATAGACAATAAGAACAGTGAAACTAGAATCAGCAGTTTTGACAAATAAACTATGATCAGCCTGAGCTTGCTGATACCCACAAGAGAGAAGTAGGATAGATAATTTTTCATACCATTTTTTGCTAGATTGTTTCAACCAATAGAGAGACTTGTGCAATTTGCAGCATTTGGGTGTACCGGAGACAGAAACACCTGGTGGAACAGTTATATAAACATCCTCTGAGAGGTCTCCATGTAAGAAGGCGATGAATGGAAGCAAGAGCAAGTACCACTCGGACAGTGGCCATCTTCACAACAGGAGAGAAAGTCTCAAAGTAATCCACACCCTCTGTTTGAGCAAAACCCTTTGCTACTAAACGAGCCTTGTACCTTTCCACTGAACCATCTGGGTGTCGCTTAATCTTGTAAACCCACTTGCAACCGATGGGTTTGACAATTGGGGGAACATGAACAATGGTCCAGGTATGGTTCAACTCTAATGCCTCTACCTCAGCTTTCATGGCTTCTTGCCAACAAACATGATGTTTAGCTTCCTGGTAGCTACTTGGTTCGGAATCCGTGGAGAGACATAAGGTAGTGAAGGTGAGGGGAAGGGAAGCGATTATATGAAAGAACAGAACTAAGAGGATGAGAACACTTTGAAGATGAACTGGTTGGTTCTGGAAGAAAGGAATTACAATAGTAGTAAGCAAGATGAGCAGGTGGTCGCGTTTCACGTTGTGATTGTCGTCGTGGAGGAAGTTGAGGAGTTGAGTTTAACGGTGGACTGGGTGATGGTGTTTCGAATGGGAGAGAAGGAGTTGTGGAATGAGAGGTTGAGGGAGAGTGGATAGTATGATGAATGGGTTGGTCAGCGGCTGGATGATGTCTATAAGCTGAAGGTAAAGTCATAGGCTCTATAGAAAATGGATCTGCTGAGGAGGTGATTGGGCCATGTGGGAGAGATAAGGTTGGTGGTGATGTTTGACCAGGATTTTTAAAGGGAAAGGTCATCTCATCAAATAGAACATTCCTGGAAACAAAAAACTCCTTTGTGTCGAAATAAAAAATAACATATCCTTTATTTCCAATTTGATGCGCAAGAAAAATACCACGTCTGGCTCATGGATCAAACTTGTGGCGATGAGACACATGCGTAGATGCATAGCACAAGCATCCAAAAACTTTGAGCATCGTGAAATCAAGTGATTGTTTAAGTAAAAGTTCAAAGGGAGTTTTGTTACCAATGATAGGAGAAGGAACCCGATTTATAAGATAAACAACATGTTTAATAGCATATGACCAAAAATGTGTGGGTAAATGAGATTGAAACATTAAAGCCCTTGCCACATTAAGAATATGTTGATGTTTACGTTCAACTCTCCCATTTTGTTGAGGAGTCTCAACGCAACTGGTTTGGTGCAAAATACCCTTTGAAGCCAGAAAAGATTTCAAAAAAAA
>Ga0099825_1009198_pt1 | contig 11366 bp, 4 predicted proteins | sample SiratroredBW_FD_76838 | JGI IMG/M metagenome (GOLD analysis project Ga0099825, IMG submission 76838) | Root nodule microbial communities of legume samples collected from California, USA - Siratro red BW | ecosystem: Host-associated > Plants > Roots > Nodule | place: USA: California | collected...
CTAAAAATAAATTCTATATGTCTATTTATGAAAACAACAAAAGTTCAATAATTAATTAAAATTAAATTATAATTTAAAGTATTTATTTGTAAAAGGGATAAAGTTTGAGAATTAATTAAAACATGGTGTAAACTTATTAAATTATAATTTGCCTCTTTAAAATTACATTAAAACAACATGGATAAGTATTTGTTTAAATAATTATACATTCTTAAAATTATTTTGAATTAACAAAAAAATTATAAAAAAATTAGGGACTCGTGCATTGTGTAAACTTGTAAATTAGTTGTTGGGAAAACATGCAAGAGGAAAAAAAATATTTAAATAAACTTCTATGTAAAACACATTATAGTAAAAAAAGTTTATCATATTTTCAAAAAATACATTATAGTAAAATTTCATGTAGAACAAGCTCTTCATGGTAGAGAGTGAGTATTAAAAGTTTGTCGTATCAGTCAAGAATTATGAGTTTCTTACCGAAGGAATGATGCCGCCATGACGAGATTTAGATCTAAATATAAACTAACTAAATTAATCTAACTAACAATGATGCTGGTAAATGTAATTACAGTAAATATACATCTGGTGACTCAAAATGAAGAATCTCGCTGCAACATTGCATTGAAATTCACGGTTGAGAGAAGAAGTATGAAATGAAAAACAAAGAAGTCGTCACATGTGGCAGAGACTTGTTTTGTCACATTTGCAAAGAAGTCGTATGACGTGGCGGAGACTTCTTTTGCCACATTTGCAAAGAAGTCGTACCACGTGGCAGAGACTTCTGTGCAATTTCCACCAAAGAAGTCGTTGCCACGTAGCACGACTTCTTTGCAAATGTGGCCAATGCAGTCGTCACACGTGGTACAACTTTAAGTAAGAAGTCGCCATCCTGTCGTACGACTTTTTTGCCGCAGTAAAATTCACCACAATGTGGTACGACTTCTTCATACCATCTCGCCACCATGCTATACGACTTACCCAAATCCGTAATAAAATTTTTTTTTGCACCTTTTTGGTAATTTAGGAAAAAAATTACACTATTATGGTAAATTAGCCAAATGATCAAAACAAAATGGGTCTAAAACAATTTACCAGTGAGAACAAAAAAAAAGATGTGTGCCAAAGGCCACTATTGATAATAGACAAATTCTTCCTTCACCCCCATACCTTCTTCCTGCACCTCCAAAAAAAATTTAATTCCAAAAGTATCATTTTGTTTTGTAAATGACAATCGGATGGCACCCCCATCCGGTTCACATTTTGAAAAAAATTGTAAACCGGATGGGGATGCCATCCGGTTGTCATTTTCAAAATTAGATGACAACCGGATGATACCCCATCCGGTTTACAAAAATGTGAACCGGATGGGGTTTCATCCAGTTCACATTTGCAAAATGACAACCGGATGGCACCTCATCCGGTTTACAAATTTTTTCAAAATATGAACCGGATGGGGTGCCATCCGGTTGTCAAACTCTCAAATTGCAAAAGTCGTCATTCGTCTTCGACAGTCCCCTAATCACCAAATTAACTACTCTAATCAACAATACTATTCACAAATTGCTAATAAACATCAATAATTGCTTACCTAAGACTTGTTTGAAGCTTTAATTTAAGATTTGGACGGCAGCGGTGACATGGTGGACGATGGATGAGAGTTATAGAGGTGAAGAAGATAAAGGATAATACTGACTTTTCCAATTTTAAGATAAGGATATATGTGTAATTTCATATTTAGTATGGAGGTGCAAGAAGAGGGTATGGGGGTGGAGGAAGAATTCGTCTTGATAATAAAAAAACAAAATAGGATGTACACATTAAGAATTAAAATGCAAAAATAACAAAAATTATTTTTTTATGTGTTGACAAAGACAAAGTATGACTAACTTAATTCACATTACATCTAGTCACTTTGAAATAATAATATTATAAAATCTATTATAATATTCTAGAAAATAGTTCCAAAATAGCTCAAGACTCCAAATTAACTTAAAATTTAGGATTTGTTTTACTCTAATAGTATTTTTTTTATTTTCTTTAGTAAACCTTGTTATTCTTTAATTTCTAAAATAACACACTTTTCTTTTTCTTTTTTATTTTTTATTTTATTTTTTGTCTTTTTGTATGGTTATATTAATTGTATTATTTTTTTTTACGGTTACATCAATTGTGTTATTTTTCTATTTATTTTTTTCTATTTTATTTTATTGTCAATACATCAATTGTGTTATGTTTTTTATTTGTGTTTCTTTAAGTTGTTAAAAATTATAATTATTATTTTATTAAAATTATGATAAAAAATAATATAAAAATAATTAAATTAAAATTTTAAAAAAATAATACAAAGAAAATAAATTCTATCTTTATCAATAAGTAAATTCTATCTTTACCAAAAATCAAATTTTATCTTTTATCAAAACTCAAATCTAATCTTTATCAAAAATCAATTACATCTTTATCAAAAGTTAAATTTTATCTTTAGAAAAAATCAAATGATATCTTTATCAAATATCAAATTCTATCTTTATCAAAAGCCTATCTTTATCAAAAATCAAAATTTATCTATTGAATTCTAACTCCATTAAAAATCAATTTCTATCTTTATAAAAAATTAAATTTTATCTTTATCCAAATTTTATTTTATTTTTTCTATTAATTATTTAGATTTTTTTTTTGTAATTTTTAATTCAAATAATAAATTTATAATTTATAATAATTTTTTCTTCCAATTTCAATTTTAATAAAAAATACAATTATAAAATTATTATAATTTATTTTGTCAAATTTAAATTTTTCATAAAATATAAAATAAAATAATTTATCATTTATTTTTCTATTATAATTAATTACTTAAAAAAACCTATAAAATATTTCATTTTATTTTCATTGTATTGTTTGTTTTAATTTTAATTTAATTATTTTTATATTATTTTTTATCTTAGTTTTAATCAACTATTAATTAAAATTTTTAATAACTTTCAAAAAAATACAAATAAAAAAATAACACAATTGATCTACTGACGATAAAAAAACAAAAAATAAAATAAATAGAAAAACAACATAATTGATGTAACGTAAAAAAAAGTAAATAAATAAACAAAACAATTAATATAATCCTAAAAAAACAAAAAATCAAATTAAAAGTAGAAGAGAAAATAAAAAGATGTGTTATTTTAAGAATTAAAGACTCAAAAGTCTATTAAGGAAAATAAAAAGTAAAAAAATGTTATTGGGGTAAAAAAGTTAAAATTTAGTTTGTTTTGGAAATAAATAAGATAACACCTAAATAATTAAAAAAAATAAGATAATACCTAAAGATTTTTTTCTAAAAAAATAAAAAATTCTATAAAAGTAGGAAAATCAATTATTCAGTTTTTGTTTTTATAAAAACCACCAACTCTATCTTCTTCAAATAAGATATTCATTTTCATTTTTATAAAAACTACCAACTCCCTCTTTAAGTATCTGTTGTTCCCTTTCTTTTGTCTTCTCTTTAAAAATTTGTCTTCCTTCCTTTTCAGATTGATGATTAAAGGTCACCCATAGATTCCTGACATTGAGTGGTAATAGTATTCGATTAGAGGGAACCTAGTTTGATTTTTTTTAATATATATTTGTAATTATTTTTTTATTAAGTATGAATTGGATGAATATAAATTAAATAGAATAAATGCTTATGTATTATATAATGTAGTATGAATTGGATGAATTTGAATTAAATAGAATGAATGCTTATGTATTATATAATGTAGTATCAATGTTTATGAATGATGTGGTGTGTGATAAATAATTAAATAAGGACTAATAATGACTCTACTAGTCATTGGAATCATAGATGAAGATGACTAGGTAATGAGAGTCAAAGGAGGTTCATATCACTACGCTACAATATGAAAAAGAACTAAATCATATGAATTAACAGGTTCATATAACTGCAATATGGTGTGAAAAAAAATCGGTTAGATCAGATCATGTGGGTTAATAGGTTCATATATCGGTTAACCTGTCAATGATTAACTTGTCAATCCATATGATATGGTCTAACCGGTTCTTTTTCACATCGTAGCATAGTCATATAAACATGTTAATCCATATGATCTAGTCCAATCGGTTCTTTTTCACACCATAACGCAGTCATATGAACCTCCTCTGACTCTCACCACCTAATAATCTCCATCTATGATTTCAATGACTATTAGAATCAGGATAAGTTCTTATTGATCAAATCTACAAATAAAGCACATCTGAACAATCTCAACACGAATATCTCATCTTTTGAATATACTATGTCTCAGATCACACCACATCATTAACAAACATTGATACAACATCATATAATACATAAACATTCATTCTATTTAATTCAAATTCATCTAATTCATACTTAATAAAACAAATAATTATAATATCTATTAATAACATTCAAATTAGATTCCATTACCAAATATCATCATTTAGATAAATTTTTATTTCAAACTAACATAAAAAAACATACAATTAGATTCCCGTAACTATCATCATTCTAGATAAATTCCTGTCTCAAACTAACATAAAAAAACATACAATTAGCTCCCCTTGCCTCTATAGTGTAGAGACATCCAAAAGAGTTCCAACAATATAAAATCATAGGCAACCTAACTCTATTCAAGAATCTGATTTAACACTCTTACTCTACTCAACATTAGAAATTTGTGGGTGACCTCCAATCATCGATCTGATAGAAAGGAAGACCGAGCTTTAGAGAGAAGGTAAAGAAAAAGAAGAAAGGGAACGACCACTTCTTTTAGGAAGGAAGTTGGTGGTTTTTCTAAAAATGAAACTGAATATTTTCTTAAAGAAAGTTGGTGATTTTTATAATAATAAAACCGAATAACTGATTTTACTATTTTTATGATTTTAAAAAAAAGAAATTAGGTATTATCATATTTATCTCTAAAACTAAATTTTAGGTTAATTTTTATTCTAGAACTATTTTATAGGATATTACATCTATGACTATGTTAATTGAATTTAGATTTTTTTTAAAAGAATAATTACTTTATTGATAGTTCAAAATAGGATCCTCAACTAGAATATTCATAAATCAAACTTAGATTATATGATACATGTTCAATATCACTAAGGAAAATATAAAATGTGTGTATATATTACTTTGTAGACTAAAAAAATAAGTGATGTTTTCAAGAAAAATAGTTATAAATATAGTTAATTATTCTAATAATTTTCATATAAGTTTTGTATTCTTTGTGAATAATGAAAGATTGGATATACACTACAAGAAAAACCTAATTTATCCATAGATTATCATCCACAAATATGTATCCGTAGGTAAATTCAACATTACCTATGGATTATTACCTACAGATCTGTATCTGTAGGTATTACCCACAAATTTAAGTCCGTAGATATTATCCACGGACAGAGGTTCGTATATATTATCCACGGACACATATCCGTAGGTATTACCCACGGATATTAGTCTGTAGGTATTACCCACAGATATTAGTCTGTAGGTATTACCCACGAACTATTTTCGTAGATAATACCTACATACCTATATTCGTGGGTAATATTATCATATAGATAAGAATAATAATAATCATATAGATTGTTTGCCGTAGTGGTTAAAGGCTTCTTTCAATATTCAAAGGTCATGGGTTCAACTCCTCTTGATTGTTGTTTAGTAGTAATTTTATTAATACGAAATTGAAATATCCATTATACTTATTAAAATCCCATATCTCTATTATTTATTATTATATATTAAGTTTATTAAGATTAATACATGATATTTATACAAGTTTTACTATTTTTATGTTTTCTTTTATATATATATATATATATATATATATATATATATATATATATATATATATATTTTATAGATAAATAACTACTTTATAAAATATGTTCATGAAAGAAATGAAGATCTTCTTCTAAAAATATTTTCTTTAAAACAGTATTGAGTCAAGAACAACTTATTCTTTTATAAACATCACTTTATATATATGGAATAAATAATGAATTATATGTTTATGAAAGAAATGAAGAACTTCTTCTAAAAATATTTTCTTTAAAAAAATATTGAGTCAAGAACAACTTATTCTTTTATAAACATCACTCAATGTTGAGTTTATAAATAAGTCTACAATATTATAACGTTAGATTAAAATTAAAAATATATAACAAATATCTATATACTTTTATTATAATAAAATATTATATGTTTGGTGTATTTTATAACTCATGATATTATCATTATGAATGATTAAAATTATAAATTTTTTGAATATTCTAATCAAATAAGTTGTACCTTAATTTTAATATTAAGAGTGATACCATATCTAATTCCATTATTTTATTTAGAAAGAACGTATTAACTAAACATAAATAAAAAGTGATGCAAATTAAAAGTTAAAGTTAAAAAATTAGAGAAATTTTATAATTCATTCAATTTTTTTTTATAAAACTTTCATACATTTTTATATTTAAAAATTTCATTTTAATTTTCATAATTGTTTATTTAAGTTATTTTTATATAAAACAAGGAATGTGTAATAAAAAAATAATTTATACGTAAATTACGAATGATATTTCAATTAAATGGTACATAAAAATATTGAAATTATTATCATCCATATGTAAGAAGAAAATGAAGGTTTTCTTATTAGATTTGAGAAATAAATTTCGTTTTTCCAGTTCCTTCGATTAAAGTTGAAAATAATAATAATCTAGAAATGCGAATGATAAACAAAATTATAAGGTCAAATGATGATATAAATTAGGGTTTATAGTGGCATTGTTTAAAGGAACAAAATATAAATAATAAAATATGTGTGCTTTATATCCGTTAAAATAAATTAATCTATAATAGATAAGTAAAAGAAAATATTTTCATCCCAAATTCTATCTAAGTCTAGTTTTGAGTTTTCATGTCAAATCGATATTTGAAATAAAGTGTTTAAAGTTTATCAACTTTCAAAACCTTACTTGATCGGAATTTTTTCCAGCAATAATACCTTTTTACAAAAAAATTGTTCTAAGCAACACCTATATGGTTTTATTTTCCCAAATAACATAAACAATTACTGGTGACCCTTTAAAAAAAAGTAATTGGAGAATCGTTTATGAAAAAAAAAAAGTGTATAACTATGATATATTGTATGCCATGGAAGTTTTGAAAGTGTTGTTAAACAAATAGTGTAATTTGTTGTAAATTTTTTATTTGTGCCGTGGAGGTTTTTCCGAAGGTGTGAAACAAGTTATTAAGTTTATATAAAACAATTGCATGTATAAAAAACAAATTATTAAGTAAATTTTAGGGAAAAGTTTAGTAGAGTAGGTAATGCTTGCTAATAAAGTAATATAAAGCTTTTATAGCAGTTTCTTTTAGAAGAATAAAAGTTTGTATACATTTTATTTTAGTTTAAATATTTCTTTTCATGATATTTAATTTCAAAAAAATATGATAAACGTGTGGGTGCGTGAGTGTTTGGGTGTATGAATATGCGTGAGTGAATGTTATGTTTAGATGACTTGATAGACATAAAAACTATCATTTCTTTTATCGTTTGTCTTACATCGTACTTGAACTTTCTACATTTCTAAGCCTCAACATGGTTTGAGTATGGAACCTTGTTAATTGCTTAGATCTAGTACCATGCTCAGTCACAAACTAATTTTCTTGTCTTCTTTGTGTATCTCGCATTGTCATGGAAATACTTTTCTAAAAACTTATGAAATTATCCTAAGTGATAGTTTTACCTCGACCTTCAATCATCCATCTCATTCTTATCCTCTCATATATCCTTTCCTGTCCTTAAGACACAAAGTAGCTTCAAATATCTTTCCATATTCATAATCAATGACGGCTCAAGACTTTAGGAGACTTAAAGCGAATAAAAAAATAAGGTCTTTTTTAAATTAATAAACTCTTTAAAATTATGATATTTTTATCTAAAATTTATTTTTCAAACTTTTTCTGATGCAAAATTATCTATTAAATTATCATAATTAATTTAATTTTAAAAATATTTTTCAATAGACAATAAAGCTAATATGTTTAATCTTTGTTGAGACATTGTTGATCTTAAATAAGATTTTATTAATTTAAGTTTTGAAAAATTCCTTTCAACTGAAATAACTACATTTAGAAAAAAAAATTATTCTTTTTATATAATTAAGAATGTCAATTGGTTTATCATTTCTAATTATATAATCTCCTTTAAGATATTTAATTTTGGAAATAAATTTAAGCCATCAAGATCGAATAAATTATCATGTTTTAAATACTTTTCATTCTTTCAAAGAAGACTCACCTGTATTTTCTAATTCATTTTTTTGTTTATTTTTATAAATTTATCCATAGCCCCTTTTTGTGATTCAACAAAAGTTCAACTCTTTTTCTTTTTTAAGTTTTGAATAACCTGATTCAAATTTTCTAGTTGCCATATTTGTATATTTATATAAAATTAAAAATTATAATATATATCACACTGAATATAACTTATAAGTATATAAAATAAGTCTAAGTTAAAAAGATAAACTTGATTGTCAAGACAATAAACTTGATCGTAGAGTCTCAAGTCTCCTATGATATTATCTTTCGATCTTGTCCTTTGGTATGTTTTTAAATATAATTTGTAACTTTTAAATTCTCTTTCTTGAATCTGTACAAATTATTTTAAGATTAATCAAAAATAATGAAAAATAAAAAAAATTGGGATCAATTGATCAACCTCATTATTTGTATATAATATTGATGCACTCAAAAGGAGCCAAAAAACACACGAGCATAAATGCACATTATAGAATGATGAAATATGAAATGAAAGAAATTTGAAATTGAAAACAAGTTGAAATAATATTATGAAAGGAACAAAAAGACAGAGAAAGAAAGGAGATAAGTGAAGAAAGGAGAGAAGTGGAAGAGTCAGACAATGATATAACATATTAAGAGAGGTTGGAATATAGGGAAGCAATAAATTAGAAAATTTTGCGAAAGATTTCAATTTTTTTTAAAAAAATATTATTAATTTATTATAAGAAAGTTTCAAGAATATTATTTGTTAAACAATATTTATAGTACTAATATAAATTTAAAGTCATTAAATAATATTTATAGTACTAATGTAAACTTAAAGTCAGTCAAAATATTTAAATTTTTAATTAAAATTTTGTTCGTATAATTTAAAAACTAAATATTTTTTATTTTATAATAATATGTCAGTATTAAATTTTTTTGAGACCTTTGAGGCCTTGAAGCTTAAAACATATTAAATATTTTTAAGGCCTTTATGACCTTGAAGCCTAAAACATATAAAATTTTTTTGAGGCCTTTGAGACTTTGAGACCTAAAACGGTTACTTTACCTGCTTAGGCCTTAAGCCACCACTGTTCATAATTCATTGGTTAGCTAGATTGAGACTTGTTTTATTTTTAATATTTGACTGAATATGTCTCATATTTCTCTAAACTTCAATAATATTATCAATGTAAAGTCTATGATTTTATTGTCATCCTAACGATGTACAAATAATGCATGACAAATTAGTATTATTGTGGCAGAGAGTTACTTTACTGGTGAAGTTGTAGTTATCATCTCAATGACCCTAACTATGTGAGCTTTATTCACTAAAAGACATGTATATGTATCATTTTATAAGCATATAAAGAATTATACTAGAAAAACATACCAAAAAATTTCAAACTAATTCCTTAAGTATATTAAATAAACATCTATATACCAAAGAAACATAACAAAGTCATTCCCATAAAATCTATCTAGAATACGATTGACTCTTATACGATAAACGTAACACCTGATAAATGCATACATTAGACAAAATGTGTATATACCCTACTATACAAACTATAACATAAAGTTTTAATGTAATAAAAGTTTTACCCAACAAAGTGCTTATAAATACATGATCCTTCTATAACATAGATAAATTTAATAAAAAATAAGAATATGTATATCTAGATAAGTCAAAAAAGGAGGTTGATATGAAAAATCTATCTGTTAGTACTGTTTTAAAAACATGCATTAAAACCTATTCATGTACCAGGTCCAATCACAACAGAAAACCAAACAATCACTCAAGTAGAGTGAACTATTTAAAATTAAATCAATATACAACTAAATATACTTAAACATATTAAAGTAAACTCCAAATCAACACATCTCATGTCAGTAAACTATATTTGAATCATTTCCACATATTATAGATTTATATATTTATGATGAATCTAAACACAATTGGACACAAGACAAACAACAAATATTTGAATCATTTCCACGTACTATAAATTTACAATGAATCTAAACACAATTGGACACGAGGCAAACAACAAATATTTGAGTCATTTCCCCACACTATAGATTTACAATGAATCTAAACACAATTTGGTATAAGACACAAAACAATAAACAATGTCTTCTAAAATACTAAGCATGTTCTACTAAAAAAGCTAACTCCTTGTTCAATTCAAGACTTTGATATGCAAATAGATCGCAAAATCAAGGACCAAGGTCAGTTCTCCGTACATCTACAAATATTTTAAATGCTTTAGGTATTCTCTCTTAGCTTCTCACTATATCTTAATTTATATAATATAAACCACTACTGAAGTAAGGAAATCCTTGTTATATTATAGGTTTCGTTACTTAATAATCACACATGAAACTAAGGTCACACCATCTTTAAGTATGCGACTCAACCAATCTAATTCCAACATAATCATATCATAATCATATCATGTATAAATAAAAAATATCACATTATACCACCATTAAAACAACACATGTAACTACTTTAGCACATGTAAAATCATACCAAAGTTCATTAGTTGAGCGATTTATACTTGGAATAACTGGGCAAATATAATTTCTTTTTGGGCTGATTCACCCAAGTTCATTTAGAGAATGACCATTTTGTGGGGTGAATTTTGTTCAAAACAAACTCTTGGGCTGAGATTCATTTGCTAAACAAATTATACAAAATCACAGTTTTACAAAAAAGTTCCAAAACTATTTTGAACAAATAAACCATTTTACACATTCACATAAATCTAACGCATATTAATTAATAATGACTAGTGTTACTCAAACGAAATATTACAATATAAATTCAATGAAAAATCAAGAATTCCATATAAAGCATAATCCACTTTTATGTACTATTTAATAATAATAATAAGAATAAAAATAAGAATAATAATAAGAAGAATAAGAATAATAATAACAATAATAATAATAATAATAATAATAATAATAATAATAATAATAATAATAATAATAATAATAATAATAATAATAATAATAATAATAATAATAATAATAATAATAATAATAATAATAATAA
>Ga0099825_1009200_pt1 | contig 11365 bp, 7 predicted proteins | sample SiratroredBW_FD_76838 | JGI IMG/M metagenome (GOLD analysis project Ga0099825, IMG submission 76838) | Root nodule microbial communities of legume samples collected from California, USA - Siratro red BW | ecosystem: Host-associated > Plants > Roots > Nodule | place: USA: California | collected...
ATGAAACTAATATTAGGTGTACTTGGAGTAAAATATAATTAACAAGACAGATTTCTTCTTTTATACTAATCAGTTTTATTGATGATGTTGTCTTAAATTGTAGAGTTAGTTAAAAATAAAAAACTTTACTTAATTGTGACATTCGGTCATGTAGTATTATCTATATTTACAAATACTTATAAATTTTTGTATTAGGATCGAAGAGAATTAAAATTGATTTTGTATGATAAAAAGTTAAGTAAAATTGTCATCCCTTTATTTAAAAGGAAAGTTTGCATTTTATGTACCACTTACTATTTCTATATTTTTGATATTTATCACTTTTTCACAACTTAACAAAATATATGTTTTTTTTTTTTCATTATCTATTTGTTTTTGTAAGACTTTAAAATAAGAACTACTAAACCAAATTGAATTATCTTATACATCTATTTGAGTAAGTAATCTTATATATATCAAATACACATATAAATACATTAAAAAGTATGTCATGTATCACATTTTTAAGTTTTAATTAGCTCATCTTTTATAAAAAAATTAATGTAATTTGATTCAACCAATTTATCTTTTGTTCTCATCTTATAGATTTATATCAAACAACTTATTCACTTCACCGTGTATTTTATTCTTTCCAAAATTGAGATTTTTAAAATAATCGAGTGAGTACAAAACAATGTAATAGTTGAAATTATGCTCTAATTACACAATTTATAAAAAATAATATTTTTTGAAATAAATTAAAAATTTTGTGTTCTAAAATATACACTCTAACCAAAATAATATTTTCACTTATAATTTGACCAATTTAAAACTAAAAAAAAAGTATTTAATATTATATATTATATAATATGAGAGTCTTTATATTGTAAGATTAGAAACTAAATACGAAAATCTTTAACCATAAAAAATTGCACTTGAGACTTGTCACCATCCAGCAACCAGTGACCAACCTTTACGGTATATACAAACACTCGAAGACTAACACAATCACTACCACAATAAGCAATTTAATTCTAGAAGGGTAAATTTGAAATTTTAAAATTTATTGGGGGTGGAGACTGAAATTATAGGGGTGGAGGAAGAAATGACCCACTTTCCATTGCCTTTAGTTCAACTTGGTGCAGAGGGGAAGTAGAACTGTTGTGTGGTTGGGCAGTGAGAGCAGAATGGCGGAGACTCCGTCTCTGATTACTCTCTGCATGGACGCTCTGGCGCAACAACTTCTCCATCCATTCGACGATCTTCTTCTTCCTTCCATCTACCACCTTCCTTCTCACTTACTCAACACCTTCATCACGCGTTTGCCCCCTTTCGCACTTCGCACATTCCACCACCACCTGTACCTTCCCTCACTCTATCACTTCAAACCTTCTCCTCTCTCTCTTCTAACCGTTTTCCATTTTCTGTTGTTGCCGGAACAGGCCGTTCGACGAGGAAGGCTTTTCGCGCGACCACTCAACTAACAAGAGGAAACGCGCGGGGTTAGTAGGATAAATTGCGTTCTGTAAGTAAATTGCATTCCGTTTGTTGCTGATGGAGAATGTCGTTTCGTTTCAGGGATTGGAATCTGAACTCAGCTTGGCAGAGGTTGTTTCGCCTGCGCTGGCCTCAGCGCGTTCAGCTGGTTCAGCCAACGGACTGGCAGCAGCTCTACTGGGAGACTCATTTGCAAGAGTATGTTATAAGCTATGTATAAATTAGATGAACATCTATATGAAATGTGTTTTTCTACGAGTTAAAATTAAAGAAAGCATGTGTTAATTTGTAAAAGTTATTTCATATTAGTTTCTCCAGAAACAAATTTTTTACTTGAATATGAACTAGTTTTAGTTTATGGAGAAATTTATGCTACTTTATTCTCTTTATTTTCATCTTCTAGAAGTGTTTGAAGTTTACCTAAATAGGTCGTATGTTTAATTGTTTTATCGGTTAATGTTGGTTTCGTTTTAAATTTAATCAACTTGAAATGACAGTTGCTTAGATGAAGCGGCGGAGGTAGCACTAATCCCGTCGTTTAGTGGGTATATCGGTGACATACAGATTTCAGGTACTGTGATTATGGATTTTTATTTACGTTATTGAAATTTTACGTCTGAATTTTCCTTCCACTTCCAGCTTAGGCGGAAGTATTTTCCCTTTTGAAAGTTGTTATGGAATGATTTAAGTTTGCTACTCCTATGATACTGTTTCTTTTCTTGTTATCCACGAAGAAGAGATGTGATTGTGAGTTAGTGACATGAGAATGAAATGTTAGTGTTTTATTAAGGCATATAGATAATCTGTGTGACTTTGACGTATTTAATGTGGTCCAGGATGTTGTTGACTGATGACAAAGAATAATCGAGTAATATGGATGATTGGAAGTTTCTTGAATTGCTTGATCATCCTTTTTTGCATCAACCTTCAATTGTTTAAATTATTTCTAATACACCTCCTGCATTTTGGAAGAAACTAAGTATTTGCTTTGCATCAATGCCATTACAGTGTACGTATGTTTAAGGTGTCCTCAACTTTGTGCGTAAATAATCTTATTATCAGGCTGCACAACCCTTCATTCTCCCTTTCTATCCTTTTAGTTATTGACAATTTACTGGATTTTCTTTACTTTGGCCCTCTTTTTTTCAGACAGTACACTAAAAAATATTGGCTTTGTGGGGGATACAAGCCATTCAACATGTGACCATTCAAAATTGTCTTACCATTGCCTACAATTTGGTAGCCATGTGAGGTCAGATATAAATTTTATAGTATCATAATTTATATGGAAATGATTGGTTAGGGTTGCCTTTAAATAATAAAGAGAAGAGCTATGGATTTCATTTTTCTGTTCTTTAATATAGTGAAATACTTTTCTAATGGAAAAGTTAAGTGTTCAATAGTTAGTTCCATCTTTCTTTAATTATCTGTTTCAGATTCATCTCACTAGCGAGTTTTCCATCAGGGTTGTCACCCGGTGATAAGTAGGATATGATGCATAACCCCCAAACTACATCCATCACTTTAATTTGGTGAAGCACTGTAGTTTGGTCATATAATTGTCGTGATGTCCATATGTGCACATTAAAAAATCTAAAATCACTCATGATGACCATTGATAACTCACCTATGATTTAAATGCAAATTAAGTCAAAACAATTATTTAAAAGCATAACATAATCGAACTTGACAAAAAATATAAATGTTGAAAAGCTCAAATCAACTAGAGAGAAAGTCATATTATAGTATATAAGTGGGTGCAAACATCAACTTACAAGTCAGTTTTGTGTGGATGAGTTATGCTTAAAGTCAACTTTCTTATGATGGTGTCAAAGTAATTCATATCGAGTTTCCCCTAGTCATATGCTCAAGATGTCCAATTCTTAGCGTGAGAAAATGTGTTAAAGAACCAATATCGATTAGAGATAAAGTTAAATTATAGTATATAAGTGGGTGTGAATCTCACCTTACAAACCGGTTTTGTGAGGATGAGTTAGGTTCAAAGTCTATTTTCTTAAGATGATATCAGAGTCATTTAAATTTTATCCTAGTCAAGTTATTGGGTCTCATGTCACCTGCTATTGGGTTCCTCCTAGAAACACGCTATCAGGTTCCCCTTAGTCACACACTTGAGATGTCCAATTCTCGGCATGGAGGAAGGTGTTGGGGAACCCATATCAACTAGAAATAAGATCAAATTATAATATATAATTAGGTGAAAACTTCACTTTACAAGTTGGTTTTGTGAAGATGAGTTAGACTTAAAGTCCAATTTCTTAAGAGTAAAAATGAAAATGCACACCCAAATGAAGAGGCAAGCAAGTTTCAAAGACAAATATTAAAGAATAAAGGGAGATGTCATAGACCAACTCTCCCAAAACATTAATTGATAGGTGAAGGCTCGCAAATGATTTTAATCTAACACCCACTCACACAGGATTCCTTTGGGATACCAAAATTCCACCTTGCCTTTGGGCAATGATGATCGACTTCCTCAAACTTAATACCATGGCGGATTAAGTCTCCTTAAAGCACAATATATTCAATGAGGATCATGAATGATCTTACATCGAACATCTAAGTAGAGCAAAGGGGGAAATCAATAGTTTCAGTCCACAACAGGGCTATGAATAAAGATCATCGAAATTAGAGGATAAAGGGCGCTTTGAATACTGGATTGTGGCTCACGCATAAAATATAAACTAAGATTCTGTTTTTAGGGCTTTTTCTTTTATTGATAAGTAGTATAAATTTCAGATGGTATTAGCAGACCAGAATACCTCTTTATATTACATACCATTGGCTACTGTTTATTGTAAGCAAGAGTAAATCGACAAGCTATCTGAAATAGCAGATCTGGTCTGGTCTCATTAGGCACATCAAACTGGTCCCTCAGTCTGTGTGACTGATGACCAGATGAACCACTTACAACACTGTTTTCATCACTAGTTCAAAGTTTACGCTTTCTTTTGTCTGTAGTAACAATGTATTATAGCCATGCTAGTAACTACGTTATATATTTCTGCATTTTATCTTGGCCAATTATTCTGCACCTTATATCACTTCATCTTAATGCAGTTGTCTGTGGCTGCAAAATGTTCTATGTACTGCAGAAGCTAGTGTAAGTTGTATTTTATAGAATATTAAAGAGTTCATATGGCTTTTATCATTTTGGAGTTATGGTCATTATATTTTCTTAAGGTCAACACATATGTAGCTTTTAAAAGCTTACAGCAAATGCTAACAGTTATTATTATCGATGTAAAAAACTAACATCATCAATCAATTAGAAATCGCTACTTTAATGACTTTAAAGGTAGTTATTGTAAATGTTAACAGCTTAGGATACATGGCAGTTTATGATTGGATGACAATAAAAAAAAATCTTTACATTGATAGCGCATAACTTTGTGTAGTTCTTTTTTTTTTTTTTTTTTTTTTTTTTTTTTTTAATTTTTTTTTTTTTTTTTTTTTTTTTTTTTTTTTTTTTTTTTTTTTTGAACAGCATAACTTTGTGTAGTTTATTCATTGGAAACTCTTATAATTGACAAACTTTCAATTTAGGATCTGTTAGTAAAACAATGTGTTGTCTTATACTTTGACTTGTAGGTTTTGTTGGGAGAATGTAAGCTGCAGAGTCTGGTACTAAGATGTATCAGATCCAAGGAACAAGTAGGTTTCCTTCTTCCTATAGAGCTATATAGTCCGCATTAAAGATTTTATATTTTTGTACTTGCATGCCTGTACATATTATATCTATCCAAATCTTTAATTAATTGTATTTTTTCAATTTTTGCTTTTATTTACAAGATCTTGTGCTAAAGGGAGAGATAAGATTTCCTCTATGGAGAATGAGAGATCATAATCATTTCACGAGCAAATTAAAAGAATTTCTGTGTTGATCACCTAATGTAGTGCTAGACTATCTAACACTAAAGAGATGATAGTATAGAGAAGGGAAAGTTAACCCCAAGTTGTCTCCAAATGAATCCAATAATAAATTCAGACAATCAATATTCAAAATTTATGTGTAGCAAGAAAAGTTAGTAATAACAATAAATTAAAGAGGGAGGTTTGAGATGGTTGAGTAGGAAATTAAAATATATAATTTAGAAATAATAAAGAGAATAGGTTGACTCTCGAGTTCTTTCATAACAAATTATTTCTTAGTTTTCTTAAGATTATTATCCTTCAATTCCCTTCACATAGTTGAACTCAATCAAATAAGCGTCAATCAAATTTAACATATTCTTATTAGCAAAACAAGTGTCTACTAATATATTCATTATCTCACCTTGTCTCCAAGCGTATACTCAATGAGATGTATATCTTTTATCTCTTGACTAAGCGTACAAGAAATTGATTAAGACTTAGCGAATTAACCAAGAACTCTAATTAAAGGAAAAATAATTGTAATTGAATTCTCAACAAGCATTCAAAGACAAATAGTTTTCCAAAACTAGAATTCAAAAAGACCAACAATATAGCACAACTGATATAGAGAATGTAAACAACAAAACTTTATTAAATAGAAATCTCAGAATTCATCTTGAAATCATAAGAGAATCAACCCAAAGGAGTTTAGCCTTTCATAAGGATGACTAAAATACAAAAAAATAAAAAATAAAACTAGAGTTTATGCTATGGAGTGGTGTGTCTCTTTCATGCCTTCTCCAACATCTATTTATAATCTCCTTTTCTTCAAGAAATTAACTTAGATTTAATTTTCAGATATTGTTCTTGCAATTATCAGAAGTTTCCTCATGTATCAAAAATTAATTTTGTAAATATCTTCTCTCCTACTACAACATAATTCATTGGGGGACCTACAAAAAGTTACTTAAGATCTTAAAGTGAGATTTATCATTAATGTAAAAATTGAATGAGATTTTGAGAGATATTATATATATATATCCTACCTGGCATGAAGGGACGTACCAAAAAGTAATGCAAGATCTCAAAATAAGCTCTTGCACTAAAGATGCTCATGATACTACTATCTTGGACGTAAGCATTTTGTGCCTTGTGTGTATGGTCAGATTGCGTATGTTCAGTTTAAGTCACTTGAATTAATTGGGTTGTCATATATATTATATGCTGATTGAAGGGTGAGATACCATGACCCTTTTATGAATAGTTGCTATTGATGGTTACTATTAAGTAGAAAGACATTTTTTTTTCTGTCTCTCTAAATGGGGCCTGATGATGATTTATAAATTCAAATTCAACACCTTTTGCTCAAAGAGGAGAATGTACAAGTTTCCTACTTGGTGAAGCACCTTTCAGATCTGGTGTTAAAATATATCTTACTCTGCAAATATGATTGATTATATCAATACTTTGTCGAAGTGTTAAATGCATCTTTATGACCTTATCAATGGTTTAACAGATTGATGGATTATGCAAACTTCTTGCACAACATTCTAGAACGTTAACATCTCTGGAATTTGTTCACTGCACATTCTCCACAGACTTTATTAATGCAATATTTGGTTCTTTAGTCATAGAGGGTGTTCAAAAACATGGGATCCAACATTTGTCAATCATTTCGTCAACTTTCCTTGAACCATGTGCAGTTTCTTTACCTAGTGGACTTGTGTCATTTCTGTCTTCAGGAAGGTACGTGAGTGTAAATTCACTTTTTTATTATTGGCAACTTTGTTTACACTTTGTAGTTTTATTGATGTATTCCCTGTGTATTCATGAATACTTCAAAGAATTAAATTGTAGGTTAATGTAACTTGTTAGGAGGTTTTTCTAAGAATAAAGGGTTCTAGTATATATCCAGGCTTGGCCATTTGTTTTTATATACTTAACCTAGTCATATAAATAAGAAAGTTGCTCACATTGTTGTGTATATCCAATTCCATTTTAATCATATACCTCTATTTTTTTCTCTCACTTTCCACAATCTTCATAACTAAACAACTGCTGATACATGTATTTCTCAAGGAATTTTGTGTCTAGTTGTTTCTTTATTTTTCTCCTTTCGCTGCCATTTGGGGGCACACAAGGAAATCTAAAAAATAGCTTTTACCTAAATGTAATATTATAAGCAAGATAGTTAAAATCAAGATTATGATTAGGATTTTGAGGATTTACAAAATCGTAGCACAAAACAAGGATTTTACTTTCATATATATATATATATATATGAAAGTAAATAATTAAAGAAAAATAAATAATTGTCAATAGAAGGGTTAGAGGTCTTGATTTTCGAAGTCATTAAGCTTCTACATTTTATTTTGTAGAATCAATATAAGTTTATAAAAAAAAAAAGATACAAGTGATTTGCATGGTACAATTAACACTCAAAAAGGTGTTATTTCTTGATTTTCCAGTTCAGTGGAAGTTTACTTATCTCATGCTTTTCTCTTTTCATAGATCACGATCCCTTCTATTTATCAACTCTAAGTGATGAGGAGTGGGAATAGGCCACTTCTGCTATCGGATACTTAAAAACTTTTAGTTGAAATTGCAAACGTATTTTCGGGCACAAATTTCCTACTGCTAGTGTGTATTTCCTTGAGATCTGTGATACCCATATTCAGTTAATTGATTGGTTCAGAAGTTCAAATAGTTTTTTCCCACAGCCGTCAAGATGAAAGCCCAATTTGACAAGTAACGGGCAAGTGCAGTTTGGCTTTACAAAGTACACCAAAAAATGTCGATCCATCATCGATTGTAGTATCTCATGATCACACACATAATTTGAATCAGAAACACTGCAAGTTCATAAAATTGAAAGATTTCACGATGTAATTCACGATTTTGACAATCTTGATTATAAGATAATATGATTGTCACATCAATTTCAGGGTTATTGAAGAAATTGGCTAACTTGGGTTGGGAAGCATTCGTCTTGTGATAAGTGTTAATTATTTTAAACACCACTCTGAAACACTCTAAGTTTATTAATCTCTTCAAAAGTACTATTTTAAACATTTGCAACTGTTTACATAATATTTTTTATGCCGTTTGCTGTATTTCGCTTGGACATGTAGCTGGATAATAGTTTTTATGTCTGTTGAGTATTTGTCTTCGTTCATGTTACATTCATGCTAATGCTATTACTAGGTCCTTGTGCTTATTAAAATTATCCGGCAACCACCATGGACGGACTTTTGCCAAAGATCTTTTAGTGACTCTTCTCAATCTTTCCTCTGGCCTATCTGTCCTTGACCTTTCTGATAATAAAGTAAGTATTTCATCAGCATTTGCATTCTATATTTTATCGTTGTTACTGTTGGCTGACAAAAAGTTCCGTGCACATGCTTCAAGATAGCTGGATGGCTTTCTGACTTTAACAGGAGATTCTTGAGTGATTCACGTCTGTGCTTTGGAATTGGAAAGTCATTGAAAATGTTGCGAGTACTCACTCTGAGGTAACACCGTACTAAATAATATAGTTGTATTTTTTTTGTGTAATGTTAGAACTATAATAAGCATCTTTTATTGGCTGCGATGAATAATAGAATGTGTACTGAAAATTAATGAAGCGGTTTCTCTATAAGCTTTTCGCATTTATATTTTCATGGCCGTCAGTATGGGACGAAGAAAAAGATGTTTTAATCCATTTATAGTGTTGTAGGGAAAACAATTTAGGAAAAGATGATGCAGAGAGTCTTAGGTATGCTCTTGAACATTTGCCTAACTTGGAGGAGCTGGATATAAGTGACAATTCAATCGAAGATGAAGGAATCAGGTCAATTGAATTTCTATTTCTAGTTATGCTTTGAAGTTATGAAATTGGGTTATAGTCTCTAATTGTGAATCATCTTACAGGAATTTAATTCCTTATTTTGTTGAAGCATCTCCGATAAATTGCTTGAAGTTAGAGAACTGTGATCTGTCCTGCGTTGGAGTGAATGATCTCCTACATGTCCTTTCTTCTTTCAAAGGACCATTGAAGTCTCTTTCTGTTGCTGACAATTACCTTGGCAGGTTTGTCTACAGCACTAAAATCTCATTTCGTCACTGAATTCATCCCTACATTTGTATTTTGACTTTTCTTACATAGTCGAGTAACCGAAGCATTGGGAAAATTTTTTAGTACCCCAATCGAAGTACTTGACATTGCAGGCATTGACTTGGGTTCTTATGGGTTTCAAAAGCTTCAAAATCTAATAAAAGAGGAGCTTAAACTGGTGAAAATTAATATAAGGTAAAGATTTATATGTAATGTTCTGCCATTGCTTTTAATGTTGCACATACAGTCACGTGACATGTTTTCTTATTTGTTCAGCAAAAACCGTGGTGGGATTGAAACTGCCAAATTTTTGTCCAAACTTTTGTCACAGGCTCCACAACTAGTTGAAGTGAATGCAGCCAGTAATCTTATGCCAATAGAATCACTGGCCATCGTCTGCTCTGCATTAAAGTCTGCAAAAGGTATTTTAGTGTCAGTTCTTCTGGGTGACCCTCACTTGGCCCATTGATCCTTGCCGGTGGTTGTAACTTTGTGCTTATTAAGTTTGATAAGCTGCTTAAATTTACCCACTAAACTCCCATTTTTGCCTACGTGGCCGCTAGCAACTACTATAGTAATATTATGGTCAAAAGAAAGCTACTAACTTCAGCCAAAAGATTACTCCTAGTTCAACCTAGGCTTTTACTAGAGGAGTACACGTGTTTCGTCTCGGACAGTGAAGCCATTTTAAATCTAGATAAAGTATGCTTTGAAGTCAAAAATTTATGTTTTCTTTTGATTAACTGTTTTAGTTATCTTGCTTTAGGTAATGTTCAGCACGTGGACTTGACAGGACATATATGGGACTATAAGCCAGAGCACGTGTCCCTATGCACTGAATTTGTACATAATGAATCACCTATATTGGTTCTTCCATCATCATCAACCTCTGCTGCACCTCACGACCATGATCCTTAGTATTAGAATTTTGTGCGAGTTCAATTGATGTTGCTGGGTATATGCAATTGATAGTTGTTTTTATTTCTGTATTTATAGCTGTATGTTAGCCCAGTTTTATGCATAATGCTTTCAAATATTCTATTGGCTTTTCCATGCCTTGATGGTTCACTGTACAAACATGTTAGGGAGGTAAGTTTTATTTCCGTACATATTGATTGAGCCCTTGTGTTTTGTAATTTTAATGTATATTGTAGTTCATTAGATGTGTGCGATATAACATGCACAATCTGATGTATCAACTAACAAGATGCAACAAAAACACTTGCTTGGGGTTATTTTTATATGAACAGCTGTCATGGTGATTTCGAAATCTACTATTCGTTTCTATTTGAACAATTTGTTTTGTCCCTAAGCATGTGACTAGTTTCCAATATCCCGAAATTGCAATGTATCCCCTTCTGGATAGCAAATCAGTCCATAAACTGATTTAGAGGAAGTAGTAATGATGTCAAATCTCAGGCTCAGATCCATTTGCATTGGAATGCAAATGTCAATGTTACGTGGTTTTTAATACATGAGAATGCGGCCTGCTGCTTTGTTTTTTTGTGCGGATTGCTGAAGTTTTTTCCCTCCCTCTCCCCACACTTGTATTTGGAAATACTGACTTAACCTTGTCTGTGATCTCAACGCATATTTGGAAAGTTTTGGAAAATCATGTGGAATTTTCATAGCGGTTTTGGCATAGGATTACTTTGTAATGACATCATGCACCAACCAGACCACCACCACCCATGCAATAATTGAATTGCTGCACATTGATAATGACATTTTAGATACTTAATTAGCAACAAATTAGATTTTTGACAACTAATGTTGTGATTAACCTCTTAAAAAACTCTGATATGACAAGCATACAATTTTACAAGGTTAAATTTGTGTTATTTTTTAGAACTTTTCTGTACAGTGATGATGTCGGAATCTAGGTATTTCCCCCCGGGTAAAGGGGTTTCTTAAATGTGA
>Ga0099825_1009201_pt1 | contig 11364 bp, 4 predicted proteins | sample SiratroredBW_FD_76838 | JGI IMG/M metagenome (GOLD analysis project Ga0099825, IMG submission 76838) | Root nodule microbial communities of legume samples collected from California, USA - Siratro red BW | ecosystem: Host-associated > Plants > Roots > Nodule | place: USA: California | collected...
AATATATTTTATTTATTTTTTTATATTTTTTTTTTTTATTTTTTTTTTTTTTAAATTTTTTCTAATTAATTTCAATTTTTTTTTTTTTTTTTTTCTTTCAAAATAGTCAACCCTTATTTCCTATTCGATTTATAAGCATGTATACTTCAATACTAACATAAGCATTTTTTTATAATTTTACTAGTAAATTATTTAATCAAGCAGACCCATATGAACACCCCATTACAGCACCAGAAACCACCCAAAGTCACTGTTGAAAAAAGTTAAATTCATTTTCCAGTAAATAGCTCGGCTACTTGTGTTTTTATTTTATTTTTTTTCACTTTTTAATTACCAAAAAAGCCACCTTATGTTCAATCTGTTTTCTATTTTCAAATATCTATACAATCATTTTTTTCTTGTTTTATTCATAAATCTTAGAAAGCAATGTTATAATTTGTTTTATAGCTAAATTTATATAGGTCGTGATTTTTTTACCCCTGCAGCGAAGGACATAGAGTCAGCTTCAACAGCCAACAGAAAATGTTCAATCTGTTAAGAAAATCATAGGTAGAAACACTGATCATGAACCATTTGGCAAGACAAACGGTAAAAGATTTACAAATATGACGTACAATATGGGCTGATAACTGTTGATTCAGTGATAATCCAATCACTTTTTAATAAACTTAATGATAGATTCTGTAACAGCACAAACCAAAATGGAATTGAAATCATCAGAAAAACAAGCTACCCCAAGCTGCTATAAACGCAAAGCCACCGAATGGAGCCAAAGTTGAATATTTTCTGTCTTCAAGAAGTGCGACAGCATAACACCTAAAAATTCAACATCATAAAGATGAACACAGCTTAGTGATCCTTCATCATTCCAAAACTTTTTACCAATATTTTCAACCAAAAATCAGAGCATGCACCAACAAAATACTGTTTTAGGCCAGCCTAATTAATTGGAGAAAGGGTGTATTCTAAACAACAGCTCTAAAATTGTAGCAGATCACATTTCAAGTCAATTGCTGAACCATCTGATACAACATATTTCAAAATCTGACACAAACATGAAAAAACCCACAATATCACGTTTTCTTATTTTAAACAAAAATTCAAGGCAAACGTTATTCTTGTGTTAGAATGAATGAACAAGTTGAAAAACCATTCAACCTGCTTAGCATATCAAGCAATTAAGTAAGAACACAGCTATTGGATACAGTGCCTGGAAAGAACTGCTTCAAACAATGGGATGTAACTTCTAGAACTTTGTGTTCCTTTGTGGTGCGGAGATGTAGAAACTATATTTTGGGTCTCCAAAATGTTAAAGGTAATTGGATTACCTCCCAAAAAGATATTCAAAATCAGATCACATATAAACGTTAGAATTTCCCAAGCTTCAATCCACTAAGAATTCTCACCCTTCTCCCTAAGTGGACAAATTAACTTTGTTGAGGTATTATAGGTTAGTCACATCCCACAACATTGTCAACAATATGATACGATTTGAGTGTAATTCTGCATCCCCAGCTCCAAAAATTAGAGATTATACTTTTAGAGTTTGGACCCAAACGTTGATTCAGTAAGAGAGATTATATCTTATTACATCATTAACATAAACAAACTTAATTAACATAAACTTATGCAGGATTTCCCTTCCCAAGTTGAAATCAATGTCTCACTTCTAAATTTCGTTCAACAACCCCTGACATGCTTAATTTTTTACCAAGGAGGACTCCTTCAAGCAATAGTCCACAACTAGTACTTCATTACCGAGCTTTTTAATTGTGCCACTAAGTAATGAAATAAACACTTCATATCTTCAACATCAATGTGGCAATGGCTCGGATTTGAAACCTCGGTGGCTTAAATATAAGCTTCAACAATGTCCAGACTCCTGAACAAATGTACATCTTGATCTTCTTAAGCTTAAGCAAACTTAAATATCTTTTACTCGATTGAAATTTAAGTCTCCAAGTTCCCAAAATGGTGAGAACCTCTTTCACTAAGTCCGCCTTTAATTTTTCATATCAACTCCCCTCTCAAAAAGAAAATAATAATAATAATAATAAAAGTCGAAAAACATTTTCTCTAGTCCCAAAATAAGTAAGCATCACAAATAGTTGGAAAAGACATCCCTGGTAAAATACAAAACAGACATTGAAATAGTAGTAAGGTTTGGATAAAGCTTACGTCCCAGAGAAGGCCAAAATCCCAGTTGTTAGAAGGCCTCCAAACTGCAAAGAAGAAAACCGTGAGTGAAAAAAATGACGTCTTCATTTCACAAACACTCATCATAGCAATAACATTAAAAGGGTTCATAAGGGAAGAGCAAGTAGGAAAATTTCTTAATGAGAACTTACAACAGTGGGGTGTTTTGTAATTGGGGCGGCGACTAAGGCAGCGGTGTGAACCAAATGGTAAAGCGATGCTGTGTTCCAAACCTTCACACACAAATTCCAATTTAAACAGTAATAAAAAACCAAACTTTATGATGTATTAGAAGTGGAAATGAATTAGGAAAAAGTTGAGAGCAGAAAGAGACATCTTTGTAAGCAGGGTTTTGGGGTTTGAAAACGTGAGCACCATAGGTTCCCAATCCAAGTGCTGCAACACCTGTTTAAGTTTCAGTTTCAGCGAATTATAGTTTGTGAAGAAAATTGTGATGAAAGAGTGAAGACGATGAGAAAGGAATTGTACCTGAAATCGCTGCAACTTTGTGCCACACCTGAGGATCCATTCGCAAGCAAAGAATAATTGTGCAAGTATAAAGGGCGTGGCAATACCTACGATCATGTCACTGTTGCTTATAATCACATTTTTATTACTACTAGCAATTTTAGTTTTCGTTAGTTTTTTTTTTATTTCGTTTTAATAAATTATCTTTTAAATGTGTTTAATTCATGATACAGGAGTATTTTAGTTTTGATCCTTTTTTATTTTTTATTTGACTTTTATAATTTTTTTGTTTCTTATAATATCTCTAGTTTAAGTCTGTTAACTTTAAATATGACTATGTTATTAGGATTTTCTTGACCATATTATAATAATTCATTCCCTTTATATTGTTATCCGCTGTTTCCATTTTTTTTCTTCTCACGGTATTAATTTCTAGAAAATTATTAGTTTAACTTTTAGAAAATTTGTAATTTTGATATAATCCTGTACTTAGAATACGTTTTTGTTATTTTCGTCTAACTGAATAAAAAAACTAATATATCCATTTAAATTATCATGAAGAATAATTTAAGTAATTAAAAGAAATAAATGTATGCAAAATTGAAATCCGGTTAATATTGCAAATTTTCTAAAATCTAGAGACTAAAATCATAGGGGTAAAATAACAAAACCAAAATCACCCATCAAAAGTTAAAGAAAAACCAAAATTATAATGTAGCCAATTTTGTTTTCGTTGCATATCATCTTGGCTCCGGGCCAATAACTGGTAAAAGGAGTAATACACAAAGCCGTTACTGATCAATCAGTCATTAAGTTTGGCACAGATCACAAGTTAATCAAATCCTAACAATCCTATGATATGGCCAAATACAAGTGTACATACAAAACAAAGTAAAACTATAGCAGTACACCCTTGGAAAGTTTGAACGAGGGAAAAAGAAAACTAAACAACAAAATGAGAGTAAGATAGACGAGACCAGGTCCAAAATCCTTGTGTTTAATGCGCAGAGTGGCTTGTGGATGTTTTCTTAAAGTCAATCTTATCGACCTTAACCTCTCCATCAATAAGTTCATATACATAAACCACAACTCGCAGACCATCGATGTCCATAAGGACAAAACTTGGGTTCACGTCATAAGTGATACTGCTGTAGGCACCTGTTGCAGAACCTGGATTTATAACCACACCTCCCTCGTGTTTGTAAGCTGTAAATTGATGGGTGTGACCTGTGACAAGGATGTCTACATCAAGCTGCCTCTGTAGCATTGCCAGTGAGTCTAGGTCTCCCCATGGAATAACCTTCACAATAATTAAAGACTCATAATTATCATATATCAATGCAATATATAGCACGGTTTAAGTTTCTACTAAACAGAAGCAATAACAGTTTCAAAAAAATTCTAATCACAGAAGGAATAAGGCTGAATGGAAAAGGCTCGAAAAATAAAATATAACAGATCTAAACTCTAACTGTTAAACTTAAACACCATCAAGAAAGATGGGAAAGAGACTATAAATAAACCTATACAAGTGCAGCCTAGCAGAGTGAAGTATATCATTCAGCTCAGATTAAAGCTGTTAGCTATAGCAAATGACTTACAACTCCAACCCACAAAACCCTTGATCAAAACACTCAAGTGCAGCACCCAAAAATTGCGATGAAAATCCTACCCGCTAAACCTAGAAGCAAAATGGGGCAAATGAGTTACTCTAACCAGAAACCACTGTTTGTGGCCATCGATACTCCTGGATTTTGATCTGTTATAGTAGGTTTATGGTTTTAATTTTTTTAAATTGGCCCCAATTTTATTAAATGTTGCATTTAAATAAATACAATTTTATTCTCTTCCTTAATCTCATTTGGTTACACATTCCCGTTGAGTCCATGTTCGACAGAAATCAATTGTTCATAAATCTTAATTATATCGTTGTGTGCTCTTTCTTTAAACAGGAAATAATAGGGGGAATGGTGAAAGGATGTAGGAACTGGGGGCATGTTGGAAACTGATTAAGTTTGTGTGGTGCCAATACAGTGTCAATGGAGGCTACCATTTGCTACACAGTTCGCTCGAGGATTGCAGGCTTGTAAGATGTGACAAATTTTAATGGAGAGTGAAATAAATTAACCTTTATATGAGTTGTAATTGATATTTAAAACCTTCTAATTCATCCCAAATAAGTCCCAAGTTATTTTAGCCATTCATTTTCTATTGATACATCAAAAGGTATTTCGTCATGATTCATTCATGCTCCCAATATTCTTAGGTCCAGTTTAGATAAAGCCGGGCAAAAGAGTCAAAATCAGACCTGATGACCATGGCATAGTCCCAGCTTAAATTGGCCAATGGTTAGTGTTTTGGTCTCTGGATATTTCGTCTCTTCATCATACTCACCGCGGGTTATATGCAAGTCTGGACAAAGAGTCTTTAAGTAGTCATGAATTTCCTGAGCAGAAATGAAGTAAAATTAACTTATACATTCAACCATAAAAAAACACCTAATTTTATAACAAGTTAGTGTGAATAAAATATGTAATATACAAAAAATAGAACCATAACAAATGTAATGAATTATTTTTTATTAGGTGCACCTAGATAATTGATGCAATACAAAGGGAGTAAATAATGCATGAACAGAAGTTTTCCTAGAAGAATGTGACAATAACCCTGCTACCAGTGGCAATATAGTAAAACAACATAAATCATTATTTAATTCCATTCTGTTGTCATCAATAACACAGTTTTACTGATCTTAACAGGCGTGATAACCGGTTTTATATGGTCATAAAAATGTTTTAGGCTACTAAAAAAATGTTCAATAATATATACAAGGAAACAGGGTATGGGAGACAGTGGACAGTCTTTCAACTTGCCCTTTGGAAATAGTAAAGTCATGCGTAACAGAAAAAAATCAAGGAGCATCCCACCAGGCCTCAACACAGTGCCACTGGCCACAGGAACCATTACAAACCTTCCATACAGGCACCCAGGATTACCACAGTTTACTAATTGTTCAACACTCGTCAATTTTCTACCTATGAATCATGAACGATGACAAAGATAAAATAAACAACGCATACACTGACAAAACAAAGTTTGATGTGCCTACAGCTAAATGTTCTTGTACACACATTGTGATGAGAGCTAACCTTTCCAAATGAACTCAAATCTTGCAACCACAAGATTTTAGGGAGAATATTTCATTTGTCAAAAGATAAAAGGGAAAAGGGAAGATGAAAATTTCAGACCTTCTAACATGTGTCCTGTGTTCATTCATAATAAAGAAGTCAAAAACTATAAAGCAGAGGATATTGATTATATTCAAACAAAGCATGGCAACAGTCAAAACTGAATCAAAAACAATTATTTCAATAAGATGTACGTACTTTAACACATAAATTTCCAGTACAAATTATGTGTTGGATCTTGCCAGGGACAAGCATGGATTTGAACTTTGCAGGAAGATCAGGTGCCCTGTGGGGTATGTGCAAATCCCCCAGGGCCAAAACGAGCACCATCCTCAAGAATCAAAAACCAAAAGTTGACTTGGGGAACCTGCTGAAACAATTAATTGCCCATATACAAAGCAACAGTTATTAACTGCTAAAACAATTTATCCAACACAATTTACCATGTCCGGTAATCAGATATTCATATAAACGTTAGTTTGCTCACATATGACCTGCTTTGGAAAGAGAACGAAAACCTATCCACAACTTCATCAACTCTCTTATCAATCAATAAATCCCTTTTCTATCATTATCTTTTTATTACAACAACCCAAATACCAACCCATGCCAATCACTTGAACTGTGTCGAGGGGTCTAACTATCCCACATCTTATGTGGAAAAAAGAAAATTTTTTAGGACAAGAAGAATATGTATAAGAGAGGATAAGATATCCTCGGAAAGAGAATGAAAGCAAAACAAGCCTATAACAACTTGGGCAAGGTAATTAACAAAGCAAAGCTTAACATTCTCCAGGCAGATAAAGAAACCACTATGGAATATACAAAGCAGCTAAGAAGAATACTTTATCCCAATGCTGATGTAGTTTGAAAGAATTATCTTTGAAAATTATGGCATTCCTCTCTCGCCTAATCACCAAATAATGACCCACATTGGGCACCCGCAAAAGAGTCCCACTCTTTTTATGATTCTCAAACCCTCCAAATAGACACAAGAGAAACCCCCTCAATTTTTAGAAGTAATTTTGACATATCTGAATAATGAAATGAAATTTCATACCATTCAGGTTTTGCATTGCATGTCACTGAAAAAACAGGATTGTTAATGTGAGAAGTATTTAGTCCCTTAATGTTCAAAGTTATTAGCAACTTTTTGTGGGTGTGATTCACATGACAGAAAATATTAATCCGAATATAGAATTTGTGAGAAAATAATCCAATAAAAACTTATCCAGTGTTAATTTATCCCTAATGGCCTATTCTATATACAAATACCATTATATCAATCCTACGTTTCCTGCCCAAAAACCACTATCTTGCTTGAAAAGGAAAAAGAATCTGACCCTAAGAATACCTGGTTGGAAAAAACAACCCAGTTGGTGATTTCTTGAAGTCTAATAGCCTATTACTTGTACAGCAAGAAGCTGAACTTACGAAACGAAGTTAAAAACATTTCCTCCAATTTATACCATTCTCCATTCGCCTATAAACATAATAGAGCCGTATTTCACATTAACAAATCCACCTTTGTTACCACAGCAGCTATATCTATCTCAAATTGAATTCGCTTCAAGTTCATTTTGTCACCAAAAGTGCGGAGCAAACTAATTACCCAAATCGGAAACCCAAAACAATCTTAAGGCAAACTAATTCCATTTTCTAGAATTAGATTCATGCAGAATCTCAGCGATCCAAAAAAACTAAAACAAAATATACCAATCTAACGAATAGAAACATGAGTCACAAGCCTATAAATCTCTCTTTGAACTGAGTGCCAGGAAATCGAAAAATAGATCAGAGTGAATGAAACGCATCAGATCCCTAAAACCATCCACACTCCTAAATTCGAAATTAAGAAAAAAAAAAAAACGCATACGATCGATTATAAATAATCAGTGTCATAGAATAAAAAAAAATGATAATAGGCGAAGGGTGAAGAAAGAAAATGAAAGGATGATTGAAACAGAGACAGAACCTGAGAGAAAACGCCAGATTGGAGAAGGGTGAGATGGAGAGAAGGAAAAGCAAGACTCCAGCGAAGTTGCTCGCTACAATTCCAAACGCAAACCCCAATTCTAACAGCAGCACCTGCACCAAAATATTGTAACTAAGAATTTCATTACATTAATTAACTGATTAATTGTGATTATTGTTTATTATTATGTAATAATAATAATAGTATTATCTCTATTGACTAAGGCTAAGGCCATTTTATAATTTTTCTGAAATTAAAGATAATTTAGCTTAACTACTACCAATATATTTAGATAAAAGTAAAAGGTGAAATATAAAAAGTTTATAAGCGACTTTTAATTTTTATTTGTAAGAAGGATAGTTACTATCTGCAACTTCATTTCTTTGAATTTCAATAAATGTTTTGTTAGATTATTATTGAAATAAAAATACTGATAACGCCTTATTTTTAACCCATTCATTTTAATTTATTGAAAATAACAATTTTTTTTTAAGTCTAGTATCTTGGTATATGATTCTCTCCTGATTTTACAAATATTAAACTATGTTAGAATTATGTGTTATTGAGTTTGATATTAACACTCCTCTTTAAGAGATTTTTAATTATTTTTCATAGCTTTTTAAAGTTTTAAATCCAGATATTTTTTATTTTGATTTTTCATTGTTACTAATAATTTTTATTAATTAAATGTTTTAAATTTACTTTTTCGAACTATTGTAAGACATTCTCTTTTCAGTTTCTCTAATGGGAAATATAATGTTATTTTAATAATTAATAGTGGAATTAGTGTATGCGGTTATTTTTAAAATTAATTTTAATTCAAATAGATTGCGGAGCAAGTCTTATTGATTTTAACTTAAAAAGAATTAATAAATTTAAATAATTATTCATGTGATTTAATTGAATAGTAAAATTAAATAATTGTCTGGCAACCTCGCACAAATAAATAAGTTAAAGCTTTATTTTCTTGATAATAGTTTAATTAATATTTTATTCTATAATTTTGTTACAAATGAGTTTAACCAAGCTAAAATAATTTAAATAACTTATGGTTCATTAGATTTTGTAAAAATCATGAAATTAGTTAAATTAGAAATTTTGGAACATTTTTTTTCATCTTTATAATATCTTTCCACACTTTTACATTTTATCATTTAGTTTATAAAAAAAATAACTTTTAAATTACATTATTCAAAATGTCTTCTGAAGTATATAATTAAGAAAAAAAATCATTGAAAAATAAATTTTAAATTGTATACTCTAAAACAATTTTTTCTTTAATTTCATCTATAACAACATAATACATAAATAAGGGATGAAAACAATAAAGAAATAGTTTTGTCTTTCACATAGGTGCACATGAAAACTATGGATAAAAAAGAAATGACCTAAATTTTGTCAACTTGAAGAGTTGAAAGCCAACAAAAAGATTTTTAGGTGAAATTAAGATTGTAAAAAGCCATGTAGATATTGTTCAAGTTTTCCATTCTCTTATCTCAGTTATTGTTACGGAATCATTTGTTTTTCATCTAAGTTATATTAACACAGTTGATAGAGTTTCCCTGTGTAAGAGGTTGTATTTTGTGCCAAACTAAAATAGTCAACATCGTCGAGGTGCCAAAAAGGCTACAGTAACAGCACATGGGAGTGAAGGTAGTGACTTGAGGGCATTTTTGTAACTTCATTTTTAGTATGGTACAGAAAGAACTCATAAGGTGCAGGAAGAATGCGTCATCAGTCAGTTCTTTCTCTTTTTCTTGGTGGGCTTTGAGCCCAAGATAATTTTTATCTAATGCTCTTTTAGTTTTAAAATATTGTCATCTTTAAAAAGCCACTTTGTCATATAATTTATACGTTAATCTACTTTATTCTCTCCATTAAATTTTCCATTATTTTAAAATATAAAATTGAATAAAATATAAGCGATATTGAAAATAAATAAATATTCTTCAGTCAAACCAAATAAAAAACCCATGAATGGAAAACTTTAAAAAGCAATACCTAACAAATCAAACTAATAAAAATACTATAAAAAAAAAAAAGCTAGATAAGTTTAAGCAATGTACACATTTCGACCACACTTTCTACTGTACTCTCCTTTTCGCCAGTTAGAATTTGTTTGCTGAAAACTACAAAATCAACAAGTATTTATTTTATAATGTGTGCAACATACAGAAATTATGATCTTTCAACAAATTCTAACCCATGATTGTTAAAAAAAAATAAAAATCAATCAATCCAACTATCTTAGTTTGGCAACTATAAACATTAATAAATATTTCACGACTAAAGTGAACAATTCTTTTAGAATGTAAAATGAATCATTTCAATCATTTATCGAAAAACTTTATAGTCACTGTTACACAAACACACTCGTGCCTGTACAAATAAAAGTACAACATATAAATATATTTAAACATGAACTGTTATTATTTTTTTTACCTAAAGCTACTTTTTTTTTCTTACTCAATTTAAAGATGCAAAATTCAAACACGATTTGACCACTCAATTTAAATGTATAACATATCAAATGCGAAACTACTTCACTTGTCTGGTTGGTCTCGAAGCAACTTGAAAACAATTACACTCAATTTTTCCTTTGGCAAGAGCTTCCAATTGTCAAATGGTCAAATTCTTGACTTTCTTGCTTCAATCAATCATGTTGAGTTGACTCCTTAAGTAAAATTGTATGAAGGATTAGAAAAATACTGAAAAGGAAATACATAAAAAATGTTAGATTTTATTTTTAAGTTCAATTGAGACGGCTAAACATGGTCTAAACAATGTGATTCTTTTCTTAGGCAGAGTTTGAATATGTTTCTCATTTTTTTAAATATATTATTTTTTATATAACATTTGCTGATTTTATTTTCATAATTTTATCTTTTAAATAATGGTTCTCGTGTTTAAATATATAATACCAACTATTATTTTGAATTACGTATTTTTTTTAATCATGATATTAATACAAATTAATTACTATTAATAATTAACACGATCCATTTTATAAGAATGATCTCAGTGATTCGGTTTATTACATATTTAGATGGGTTTCTCGTGCAAAATAATTTATTGATAATTCGTTAATATATAGAATACAAGTTAATTTATGATTGTAAAAATTATTCAGTGGATGAAAGATTATATATGAATACAATAAAAAAAATATAAACACACAAATTATATGAAAATAACATTGAAATAATTTATATTTTATTTTTTAGTTTTTAATTATTTTATAAGGCTAAAGTAAACCCACTGATTTTTTTAAAAAAATAAAAATAAAAAAAGTTTAAGCAGGGGATTTTTTTTTAAAGAAAGAAGCTGCAAGTGTGAAAGGATATTATTTTTGTCTATTTTCTATGTAAACATTTATCTTCATCGTTATTTCTATATTAATAGGTGTATTTTTTTTTTTTTTTTTTTTTTATTTTTTTTTTTTTTTTTTTATATTTATTTTTTTTTTTTTTTTTTAAATTTTTATTATATTATTTTTGTTGTAAGTTACATTTATATTTCCTTTTTATTTCTGATCAT
>Ga0099825_1009205_pt1 | contig 11363 bp, 2 predicted proteins | sample SiratroredBW_FD_76838 | JGI IMG/M metagenome (GOLD analysis project Ga0099825, IMG submission 76838) | Root nodule microbial communities of legume samples collected from California, USA - Siratro red BW | ecosystem: Host-associated > Plants > Roots > Nodule | place: USA: California | collected...
AGACTTGATTACTAACTTTTCCTATAAATACGTGTTTTCAGTTTAATAATATAATAATCAAATGTTCATTCCACTTTTACCACTTCTACTCAGATGATAGATTTTCTAGGTTGTTACAATAAATATTTATAATATTTTTATATATTTTCAGATTTTTTAAAATAAAAAAGGCACACATAAATTAAAAACAAAAAAATATAAAACTTAAAGAAAAAAAAACATTCAGAATTCTGTTTTCAGGAAATAGAATTCTGATTGGATATAAATTTTAAAATTACAAATTTTGAATTGAGAATTCTGCTTCATGGAAATAGAATTTTGGTCATATACAGTTTGGAAAATAAAATTGAATGGATGTTATTTGAGAAATTATTTTTTAAAATGGTATTATTGCAGTAAAATTTTCCATAATTTCTGTAGGCACATTTATGGAGGTGCTTAAAAATCCACATTCTCACCTTATTCCAGTCACCCTTCACATTACCGTCATTTCTATTTTATTATCATCGTCTTCTTATTTAGATGTTGCATCATGTATGGACTGAAAAAAAGTGTTGTGGTTTAATTTACAAAACACATTCGGAATATACAATTTATAAGTTAAAAATAATTTTATATTATATAAATTAATTTTTTTCATGCAAAAATTAAATTTTAGATTGTATAATCTAAAAATAATTTTTATGTAAAATATTAGTTTCAAATTACACAAAGTTATTTTTTTCATAAAATAAAGAATAAAGTAAAAAATTATATATATATATATATATAAAAGGAAATTTTAGGGGCGTAAAAAGAAATTAACTTTTTGTGGGTATGCAATCTGGCCCATATATAAATTGTAGGCTTCAAAATTGTAGAATTTCTTTATCTAATCCCGTGCATTCCTTTTCCACCTCTATAAATATTATAATCTTCGGTTTGTCGTTTAGTTTAAATTATTTCTAAATTGTATAACCCGAAACTTAAAAACATATTACACAATATAAAATAATAATTTAGAAGTTAATATCGTATTTTTTATAAAAGACAAAAATAATTTTTGTAATCTGAAAGATAATTTTAAATTACATAATCTAAAATATATTTTAATACTATACAATTTAAAAATTTATTTTAATGACTTTTAAATTATGCATTTCAGAAGTTCGAATTTGTAATTGGGGCGTTTCTTCCATGAATGTACGGCACAACACATGGAGAAGGGAGTATGGTGGCAAAGGGTGGCAGCAAGCGGGTAGTTTTGTCTTTATCTGCCCCATGGAGGTGCAGGAGGAAATCATAGGAGTGCAAAACGAAATTGTCCAAAATTCCAAAGACTGGTCCAAATTGAGTGATTCTTCCTGTACCTCGATATTGACTTCCTGCACCTCCATAATTTTGATACATTCCCATTTTAGCCTTGATAAAAAGATAAAAGTAATCTTCGTCGATGGTAACTAGATTCAATTTTTTTTTTGTTGCACAAATTGTAATACAAAAATTATAAATATATTGTGGGTTATACAATCCGCAATACAAAAAAATTTATAAATACATTGTGGGTTATTTCACCCGTAATGTATTTATAAATTATTTTGTATTGCGGGTTGTACAACCCGCTGATGTGATGTAGTGGTGGTTATCGCATTAGACTTAACCTAAAGGTCTCGCAATACAAAAAAATTTATAAATACATTTCGGGTGAAACAACCCGCAATACAATTGTTTTTTAAATATATTGTGAGTTGTACAAATCGTAATATATTTAAATTTTTTTTGTATTGCAAGTTGTATAACCCGCAATACAAAAAAATTTATGAATATATTACGGATTGTATAACTCACAATATATTTATAATTTTTTTGGTTTGAGATTTGTGCAACCTGCAAAGAAAAAAAAAATGAACCAAATTACCGTCGATGAAAACTATTTTTATTTTTTCTCAAGATTAAAATAGAATGTATCAAAGTTATGAAGATAGAGAAAGTCAGTATGGAAGTGCAGCAAGAATCAGTCGTCCAAATTTTTAAAGGCCATTAGATTGCCTATCCCCCGTTGGGCCTACATTATTCTAAAAGTCACAAATTTTTAAAAAGTGGAAAGAAGTTCATGTCTCTATTTATTGGGTAAAGAAGTAGAAAGAAACCTATTTTGAAAGTCAAATTTTAGGTTCGGAATAGACATTTCCGAAAACATAATTTGACGTATTTAAGTCATATAAATATATATATTTTCTTATGTTTTATTAATGAATAAATAATGAATACCGAAAATAATATATCCGGCGAAAATTGATAAAATTATTATTTGATAACAAACTCATAAAATAAATTTGTTAACTTTTATTAAAATTAATTTAAAAGATAAACTAACAATAATTTGGTACTAATTACTGGTGTAAAAAATAACACTAATATACAAAAAAACAAAGCCAAATTAATATAAAATTTTACAAACAGACCGGTCCTTATACCTCTACACGCAACTCAATCACATCGTCGAGTGAAAACATCTCTTTTTTTTTTCCAAGTCACTAAAATATATGAAAAGGACTAATAAATATAAAGTAGAAACATTTAGAAAAAAAAAAATATAAATAACATTAACATTTTAATATGAAAAACTTCTCATACAAGAATAAAAATCACAAATCATAAAAAAATGAATAGGAATGCAAGAAAGTCGGTAAAAGAAAACACTACCCTAACTAACTAATGTACAAAATGTGTTTACAATCACCCTAAAGAAAGAAATAAAAAAAAGTGTTTAACAAAGAGAAAAGTGACGAAAACACTGAAAATGTGATGTCTCTATAAGCCATCCTTTTCTGTGTTTTTGTGCTTTCGCATTCCTTACTCAACTTTCGGGAATCTTTCTGTATGGTAAATCAGGCATCAATTATTAAATATTCAAAACATGAATGTATCAGATTTCGTAGTTATCTAAGAATATTAATGAGAAATAGTATAGTAGTAGGAGTCACTTTCTTTGGCCTTTGTATTCAGTCTTCTTAATTTAATTGCTTCTTCTGTTCATACGCACATGCCTGCTGCTTCTTGTCTTCTCCTCACGGATCTTCATCTCTCTCTCGCTCTCCATCTTTTCAATAATTAGGAGAATGCCACTCATAAAATATTCTTTATTTTTGTATATACTAGTTTTTGAATTTTGAAAATACCATCAAATTTTGTATCAATCCATTTCTATCTTATACAGTTTGGATTTTTTTTTTTTAAATTTAATGAACAATCCTTTTTCGGTAAATTGTATCATATGGCCTAAATCATATATACTCAAAACTAATATTATTAACAACAATACAATCTTAAATTAACTTCATAAATTGATTGTATTGTTAGAATTAATGAGATTAATTATAACAATTGTATTGATCTAGACCTATCTGTATAGATATCCAATATAAATCTATAAATAGGATGATAAGACAGGTAAACATTACATTTTGATAAGCTTTTATGTTTCTCAACTATCAAAACTAACTTGAACATTTGAGAACCTTTCGTGGGTACGATCCCCTTATCCAAATCTGAGAAAGCAACTGTGGAGTAAAGTGACAAGATAATCACGGAAGAACAGAAGGAAGACTCTCTCGGCCCATACAAGAACAATTGGCGTCCATCATTGCTTCAAGAAGAACGTTGATGAAAGCAATGGTATCGCTGAGGAATATGACCAATGACCTCAGAAATCAATAGATGCACAATCAACCGAAGACCTTACCAGGCACATGACATTGCTCTTGGCTCTCTAGAAGGAGGTAGCAGAGTTGAAGTAAGAGAATGTAGAAGAGATCAGTGCTTTGAAATAAGATAACAAGGAGATGAGGAAAAATTGTGAGAAAGGACCCATGCATCCTGCCCTTTCGACGAGGTTGACTAGGGAACCCTGAAGGATATGACCATCTCACCTAGACTAGAAAACCCCACTCCCTCATTATAGTGACTCGAGCTTGGGAGGTGGAAGGCCACATAATCAAGTCCCAACTACACACTTCGACAAACATGCCAATGACCATAGGAAGCACCAGGAGGCACTCATTCGTTGATGCATAATGGACATTGTGCTTCCACCCAACTAGAAAGGACTGACAATCAACCAATACGATGGAACCATAAACCCATATGAGCACATTGATGTCTATGTCACAGATGAGCCTGTATGTGACTGATTTTGTTGTCTTTTGCATTGTCTTTCGTACATCATTGAAAGGGGGAGCGCTAAGTTAGTTCATGCAACTTCCAGCCTTTCAATTGACTCATTTGACATGCTGGTGGAAAATTCTGCACACAATATGCAATAACCTAATTGCACCATTTGATGTACATAACGTTGGTAAACATCTGATAAGAGAAGGAAAAGTTGCTCAAACTCTTCATGGAAAGGTTTAGAAAGGTAGCACTGAACATCTGAAACCTCAACTTGGAAGTGGCTCTACATCACATGGTCACAACTGAAGGATGAGACCTTACTTCTAAAATCATCCAATCATCGCCATAACCAATTATCCTATCAGTAAGGTCCTTTCCAAGACTAACCTAGCCAAACAAATAATTAACTGATCGGTGAAACTCTCTAAGTATGGTATCAAGTATGAATTAAGAGGATAAATTAAACCACAATTCCTAACTGATTTCACAAGTGAGCTGAGGCTAGAACCTAAGTTACATCTCGACCAGTGGATCTACATGTTGATGACTTTTCGAATACACGAGGTTGTGGCGTTGAGGTAATACTAAAAGGGCTCGAAAGGATACTCCTAGAACAGTCTCTGTGCCTCGATTTCAAGATATCAAACAACCAGGTCAAGTATGAGACACTCATAATAGCACTAGCCTTGACCCGAAATATGGGTGCTAAAATGTTGTATGAAAAAGTGACTCCTTGTTAACGGTTGACAACATGATTGGGGAATTTTAGGTGAAGGACTTGTTGCTTCTCAGATCTTATCATAAAATGCCTACAATGCTTGTTGACTTTGATACAAAAATTATAGAGAACATTTAGAGCCGACCTAATATCAAATTAGTTAGTGCAAAGAAGAAAAGCGAGCACCAGTCAGTCGAATAACAAACAATAACAATGCTTAGTATTGATCAAACCAAATACTTTTTGGTCTCTAGTAGTGAAACATGGATGACACCATTCAGAAGGTTCCTTAAGGATGGAGTATGTGCCGATTCAAAAGAAAAAGGAATAAAGAAGAAATGCTCTCATTTTGTGATCATCGGCAAAGAGATGTTCAAGAGAAACTACACTCGACCCTTGTTGAGATGTATTTCTGCAAAATAGGTTGCATATGTCATGTACGAGGTGCATAAGGGGATATGTGGTTTACATTCGGGAGGTCGAACCATGACAACACGGGTCTTTTGGGCTGAATATTATTGACCAACCATGTAAAGTGATTGTGTTGATTACATAAAAAATGAACACAATATCAAGAGTTCAAAAATATTATGCTCTCTAAGCTCGAGGAACTACACCACATTAGTTCTCCTTGGCCTTATGTCGTTTAGGGAATGGACATCATAGGATCAATCCTACCTGAAAGAGGCCAATGTAAGTTTTTGTTAGTAGTCATCAACTACTTCACCAAGTGAATCAAAGCAAGACATTTATCTAATATCTTGTCAAAAATAGTACAACACTTTGTATGGAGGAACATTTCTATGGTGATATGGCATTCTTACACCATTATAACTAATAACGAATAACAATTTATCAACCGTGGACTTGATATTTATTTATTTTAATCGCTTTCTTATTTCCTAATAATAACAATAATGATGAATCAATTAGTAATTAATAGGTCTTGTGCCCATTTTTCTATATTTGGGCTAATTGAGCTTTAATTGAAAGTTTGATTCAATTTGATATAATTTCTGAATTTTTTTTCAAACTTGAGTATGTTTCGTATTTTGTCCATAACTTTTGCTATGGACCTCGTATTAACATAATCTTTATATAATTTTGTAGATAACTCAAATATCTACAACCGTTATTAGAAGGCCCAAGACCAAATTCGAACCAAAAAGTGGACTAAATCAGCCTTGAAATTAGCATACGAAATCTGGATATCATTTTGAGCGGAAATCATTAATGCTTCGTCAAATTCGGAGAATGTAGAATGAGTTAAGGCCTTAGTTCGTGCAAAAAGAATTAGAATTAGGGTTTTTTCTTTTTTCAGACAGATTGTAAAAGAGTTTTACAACCACACTACACAGTTTTCCTTTGGGAATACATTTCGTTCTTCTTTCCTTTTGTTGTTCTTCTTCACGTTGCATTTTATTATTCTCTCAATTCGTGTTCTTTGTACTTTAATTTGGGATACCAATCATGATGATGAGTGACTAACCTCTTTGTTCAATCCGGTATCCGGAGGTTATCCCATTTACATTAATCCTTAGGCTCGTGTTTTGTATTTTTTTCTATAAATTACATGTTCATTTGTTATTTCAATATGATTATTATATTTACTAGTTGGATTAATTCTGTAATTGAATTAATGCAGTCCGATTGGAATGAATTGTTAAATTTCTAAATTGAAATCAAGCCAAACTAAAAATGTTGCTCAGGATGCGATTGCATTAGTTTTACACATTAGGTGTTCGAGTAAGTGCTTCACAATTGTGGAGTAGTGTGGATATTAAATAGATGCAGTGATTCTAGTTTATTTAACCCATGGATGTAATTTGGACTGTGTGGAGTAGCAGGTGAGGGATTTGGGAGAACTGAAGGGAGACCATGTTAGTTTTTCATTATTTGAATTCTTCTATTTTTGTTTGATTTTCATTTTCATTATTGAATTTAAATACTTTGTTAACCCCCGCCCTTTTAAACTTTAAGAGAACATTTGAGTGGTCCTTGGGAAGAATGACCTGTTAGCTGTACTGCAAATTTAGTCTCTTGATTTAATTTGGGACGCATTCGTCAACACGCATCGAGACTCATCGGCTTTTATAATGGTGTCAATATAAAACATGTCACGATTTCGGTTGAACAACCTCAAACTAAGGGAAGATGGATACAGGAGCTTGTAGAAGTCTTATGTGCATACAGATGCACACCCTAGTCGAGAACTTAGGAAACTCCATACAACCTAACATATGGAGCCAACACCATGATCTCGATGGAGGTTGTCAAACCCTCTTTGAGAAGACAACTCTTTTACATGGACATTGATAGCACGAACCTCGCAGCTAACCTGGACTTGCCTAGTGAGTTACGAGACTGGGCTCAAATCGTGAAAGAAACATGTAAAATCAAAAATACAAGGATATAATTTGAAGGTCAAACCAAGAAGCTTCCACCAAGGAGATCTCATGTGGCGAATGACAAGTGAAGCTAGAAAAAATGACGTTAAATTCTCAGTAATCTAGGAAGGGTCATTTCGGATTCACAGTGAAGTAAAGAATGAAGCATATCGAATCGAGCAGATCTCGGGTAAACAAGTGTCGAGAACATGGAACACAACATACTTCAAATTTTATTTTAATGGAAGTTGTACCAACAAATATGAATGTGCACTCTTTCCTCACTTGACCTTTTTTATCCCTAAGGTGGGGTTTAGCTGAAAAGGTTTCACTGAGGCCCTTGAATAAAGTCACTTTATCAAAATTTGTGATGAGTATCTCAGTCAAGGATGATTCAATATGATCCCTTCCAACACTAGTCAGCCAAAAATGATTCATATTGATCCCTCATGAAATAAGAAATCGGACAAGGAAGCTTCACAACCAGATGATCCTTCCCAATTTAATAATTACAAAACTAAAAATCACAAATAAATTCATTTATCTCGATTTAAATAGTTTGTCTTAGTTTTTGCTCAAGAAATGCAAACAAAGAAATTTGTGTCACTTCAAACAATTCATCTCAATTTTTGCTTAAAAAACACGAACAAGTACTTCATCTCAATTTGAACAGTTCATCTCAATTTAAATGATTAATCTCTATTTTTACATACTAAACCAAGACCAAGTGATTCCTCATATTAACTCAACATAAAATGGCAACAAAATATTGGAAGGAAATTATATTAAACCAAGCTAAAAGTTGACCTTCACTTACAAAATATCTATAGAAACAAATATTACAAGGTTATACAAAGATATTACAAAAAAAACAAAAAAAAACTAGTAGAAAAATTGAGATTTTATATTGATTCTGAAAGGCTTTCTACATTTGTTTCACAATCGATGTTTATGCGAGCAGTGTAGAAAGTCCATGACTTTCTACATCGTTTTTTCAACTGATGTAAAATATACCAATATTACATCTATTATAGACACAACCGATGTAAAAGAGCATTTAAAAAGAGCAAAAAATGATACATATTACATTGATTATAAGCTAGAACCAATGTAATAAGAAACTTTTTACATCAATTGTAGCTATAATGGAGAAAGACTTGAGGTGAGGGTTCATCTCAAATATTAAGTGAGAGGGTTGTAGTGAGGCCTAAGAATTCAAATGTAATTGGCAAGGGAAAAGTCTTGGACTCAGAGAACAACCATCATGAACTCATCAATAGGGGAAACACACATATGCATGAACATGCACATGTGTAAATAGAAAAAATTGTACGGAGCATCCTCTCGATCATGACACACATTATCAATGGCATTACAATGCTCCATGGAAACTATACCTATTTCAACCTCCTTTTTTAGCATTAGTATACTCGCCGAAAAAGATTCAACCATGGACGACTACCGATAATTATAAAAGTATTTGATTACTTGAGTAATCACCCAATTATAGCCTGACCAAAATGGAAGTTCACTTTCAGCTTGCTCTGCGGCAAGGTCTTAGGCTCGGTCGGAGCATCAACCCTACATAACCCTATCTTGGAGGCTAAACTAATACTTATAATGGCAACCATAAACTCATTGGAATCCTTTAATCCACCCAAAGAAGTTGACATGCTTGAGGAGGAGGAGGACATCACTAGGGAAAATGAACTCTCTACACCTAGCCATTACTCGGGTTAATTATAAGAAACTAGTGGTCTCCACAAAAGGACCCACCACTATTTATAGAAATCGGGAGGAAGGCTATCTAAGCGACGTATCCCTCCTTAACCATTATATTTTTTCACATCTGAAGGTTATAATGATTCCAAACAAGGATCACGAGTGATGACGCTTCAAATCCTCATCCAATCCGTACCAAGATTCTTGTAGACTCTTTGGGACACATCCCTTGAGCCCGGGGGCTAGTTATTAGTATGTAGTCAAATATATCCCGACCAAATGGCTAAACATTATAAAAAAAATAGGTAAAATTTTCTTGCAAAAAATACTCTCAAACAAAGTTCTCGAGTCTAGGAGGTTAATATATCATATATTGTCAAAAACACATCACCAAAACTTGAGAATTGAAGTCACATTGACACATCTTACCGACAACAACGAAAATAATCAAAATAATCTTGAAGTCCACATCAAAGACACCTTAAAAATGTCGAAAAAACAACATAATTAGCAATCAAAATCCTAAGTTAACTTCATAAACCAACAATATTCTCTGAATGTGTACATGATTAATTCTAATATATGTAATTATTTAAAGTCATTTGTAAATTTATAAATAGAATGATTTGAAATAGATAAACATTATATTTAGATAAACATTTATCACGATTACCAAAATTGACTTGAATGTCTTCTAAATATAATTTCCTATCCAAATCTAAAAAAACAGTTGTGAGGGGAATCACGAGATCATCACAAAATACTAAGGTCCCGTTTGTTTCTGCAGACCGATTCTCACAGGAAGGTGAACATCGATGATTTAAGGAGAAAGTTGGAATTCCAACGCATAAAATATTATTTAAAACTGAAAATCAACAACAACACTAATAAACAATATTTCTTCACAAGTGAGGCAAGATTTGAAAGAAAGATGAAGTTTTATAATAATTTTTATATATTTAATTTATTAATATTATATTTATATTATAATAATATAAACATAATTAATTATATAACATATTATAATAATAATAATTATTATTATTATTACTAATACAGATAAAAATATTAATAATAAATTTATAAAATAATAATAAAAATAAAATATTAATGATATTAATATTAAAAACTAAAATAATAATAAAATCATAAAAAATATAATAATAAAAATAATAAAATTATAATTATAATAATAATCAAAATAAATTTATAAAAGAATAATAATAATATTATTATTATTAATTTAATTTTTAATTTAAAATAATTAATAATCTTATAATTTCAACAATTAAAAGATAATAATTTATTAATCACACCCAACAAATTAATTATATTTAATTTAAATTAATTTTTACTATAATTTCATCTATGAAAAAAATATTTTATCAATCATACACATCACATCATTAACAAATTTTTATAAATTTTCCACTCAAATCTTACCATCTTTTCCTTAATCCAAACAACTCAATTTTTCACACACTTTCATCTCAAATCTACTCCCTAAAATTCACTCCCCAATCCAAACAAAGTCTAAAACTACTCTATTGCATACAACAATATTAACAAATAAAAGAAACTTCAAAGTAAAAAAGTCTCAAACTAGTAATTGAATTTTGTTGAATTCTTCTATTATTAAGTGAAAGGTCAAGTACCTACTAGATATAAGAACATAATAATACATAATAAATATAAACAAAAAACACTATTCAAAGTCACTACAAGAAAACAACGAAATAGATACCAAAAAAATACATAGGTTAATGGCCCACGCAAGAAGCATGGGCCAAACCCACTCTAAAATGTCACACAACCCACACAACGTGGATAAGAAAATTAAAAAATCAAAAATAAAACAAAGTGAAATTGTGACCCCCGCACCAAAATATTATTTGCAATTAATTAACTACAAGCAGCGTGGGCTAGACCCACGCAAAATGTAAAAGAAAATTTAAAAACAAAAAACCAAGCTGGGGCCAAACCCACACACCACAATATTGTTTTGAATTAATTTATTACAAATAGTGTGGACTCTACCCACGCATAATGAAAATAAAATAAATAAATAAATAAATAAAATAGCATACACATTAATAAAACGTAAAAGAAAATTAAAAAAAATAAATAAAATCAAGTGGGGCCCACACCCACACACCATAATATTATTTGTAATTAATTAATTGCAAACAGTGTGGGCTAGACCCGTGCAAAACACAAAAGAAAATTCAGAAAAGAATAAAATGAAGCGGGGGTCAGACCTGCACACCACAATATTGTTTAGAATTAATTAATTACAAGTAGTGTGGGATCTACCCACACATAATAAAAATAAATAAATAAAACAACATGCTCAATAATAAAACGCAAAAAAATTCAAAAAAAAT
>Ga0099825_1009211_pt1 | contig 11359 bp, 4 predicted proteins | sample SiratroredBW_FD_76838 | JGI IMG/M metagenome (GOLD analysis project Ga0099825, IMG submission 76838) | Root nodule microbial communities of legume samples collected from California, USA - Siratro red BW | ecosystem: Host-associated > Plants > Roots > Nodule | place: USA: California | collected...
AATATATTATTTGTTTTTTTTATTTATTATATTTTATAAATTAAAATAAAAAAAAAAAAAAAAAAAAAAAAAAAAAAAAAAAAAAAAAAAAAAAAAAAAAAAAAAAAAAAAAAAAACATTTTTTTACAAAGTACAAGTACAACTTTATTTAAATATTACACAGGACCTTCATAAACATTGGTGGTCAGCGTTCAAATATTTTCCATGTTGATATGTATATTATAGAAGAAGTCGATATTGCAAATAGCACCGTCATCAAGTTTCAACCACAGTCTACTAAACGGGTTTGAGGTATCCTCTTGGATGACGAAGAAGCAAGATCACTTTGTCAGTAGATTATGATAGTAGTAATAAGTATCGGAATTATGTATATTCAGTCACGGGAATAACTCATCCAAATGACTATCCATGATCACTGAAACCAGATCAAGAAATGCAGCTTCACTTGCTCCAGGAAAAGCAGCTTCCTCAGCTTCTTGCACAATTTGTTCAATGACAGATTTTTTCTTCAGTGTTTCTCTGCACATGATGCTTCCTATGGCAAAAGGAGTGAGTCCTCTTTCTGCACCTTTCTGAAGAAGCATGGTTGATATACGAAGGATCCGGGCACACTTAGGAGGAAGATCCCATCCATGAAACTTCAAAAGCTTTATATCTTCTTCAGCATCCAGTGACTTTATGTAATCAATGGTGTCTGCAGAGTAAGTTTCCTTAGCTTGTGGCCAGTATAACCAGTCAAAAGTGCAGTCTTCAAACTGCAAAAAGGGGATAAATTAGAACAACTCAATAAGAAGAAGAAACAGAAGACGGTTGCCGAACTTTTAAATAATGCTAAAAAATTTAACTACTTTTAAGAATAACAACAAAGCAAGAGGAATTGATAACAACTACAGTTCGCCGCCGAGGCCTTTGCCATGCAGAATAATCATATTCTGATTTAGATATCATATCAGAAAACCCTTAACATGCAGATGGTATGTTTTTTGGATCAACATATTTTGATGAATTTTTCGTTTTGTAATTTCTGAGAGAGCTTTTTTGAGAAAAGGAATGATTATTTTCCTAAAAGGTTATACCAGATGTATACTAAGTATGACAGGACAACATATTGCATAATAGATATTCACACATTATCAGCAAGGATGCAAAAAACAAACCAAGGGAATAGAGACAATGCAAAAGCGATAGAAATCAATTAATTTTGAGATTATTGAAAAGAATTTAAAGTCTGAATGATAGGCATTGCTGAAAATGATTGTAATCGTTTGCTATAAAAAGTATTAATAGAATTTCAACAAGGGATGAGTGAGCAATAAGAAGAAATCAAAATATGAGTAGAAGTAACTAAAATAATATCAGAAGATGTTCATAAGTGTAGTGAATTTAAAGAAGAGCCAATACTCTACTTCTCATGCAATATAATGCCTATGACAATCTCAGAAAAATTCACGCATAATTGTAACAGTAATCTGTTAAGCAAATAACATTAAAATTAGTGGCAAATATAATGCAAGAGTTACACTCATAATTCTACAGCATTTTAGCACTAGTTCTGAATTTGACTTGTATGAGAAGTAGAATTAAGAAAGACACGACATAGCTGCCGATAACACCAGCAGCTGAAAATATTCCTTACAATTGAAAAATGATATTGTTCGAAGACTTACGCTCTCAGGCAAGCAATAGCCATGATCAATTGGAATGAGGATCGTACGACCGTCTTCACCATCTTTCGCAATCAAAATGTTGCCAGCATGCCTATCAGTATTTACCAATCTGATATCCAGCACAGTGATCTTGTGTACCTCTTCCACTGGAAAAGAACTAGGTCCCATGTCTTCACAACTTCCAATATTCCTCATAAACATCTGAAGCGATCCTATTTTAGCATTACCTGAAACATTTTGATAACCTTCAACAGTATGAAATCCTTTATGCAGGCATTTGACCATGACTGTAGGTGGAACTCCAGCAAAGCCTGGTTCCTCCTTGTTACGATAAGAGCGTGGTCCTTTCCTAGGATGGTCCAAAATATAAGCTGCAACTTCTCTCAACGCACCTTGCCCTACCCGTGTACCTTTCTTTAGCCCTTCACCATCCTCGGAAATAGGTAGGCCTCGAGGGTTATTAATTGCCATTGGCTCTTCATCAATGGGTTTGAAAACAGAAATATACTTCAAGCCAGATGAATCTTGCATTAGATAAGCTCCTCCTGATCCCTCTGGAGATTGAATTGGTTTACAGCCATTTTCTAACCCCTCTGAAGTGATCTTAATCATCTTGTGAATCACTGGTGGAATTTTCTTGTTGGAATTCATAATAATTGGTTCCACGAGATAATCCCTTGATAATTGATTCCTCCCCAGGATCTCATTTGTTAAAGAGACTGACCGTAACTGGTCTGCATGTAAATTTGACACCAGATTGTGTGCATATGATGCCTCAATTGATAATTCAATATCCTTCTCGACTGGTTTAGTCCTTACCTTGGCATCTGATATTCTGACCAAAAGATGAATTACAGCATCATTGAACTTACAGATATCCTCAATAAGTCTCTGGTCTTCAAGTGCCTCACCCTCACATATCAGTTCTTGATCTTTAAGATCTACTAACCCTTGCCCTTTTGTTGCAATCTGCTGCTTCACATAACCGACACTCCTACTCTTCTCAACATAAAGCCCAAACTCCTTTCCACACACGGTCTTAACTGTAATAGCTTTGAGATCAGAAAGCCTCAGCACCAGGTGCAGAACATTCCCATCACCAACACCATAATCACGGATACAAGATCTGTTACGAGCCAACTCCTTCCCTTCAAAAACCAGCTTCTGTTTTTTTACAAAAAATCCTTTAAAGGTTTGAATTCTCAGCTTCACTGAAGCAATTGAATCTGTCTCCATAATACGCATAGGAATCACAGATCCACCAACAGTTAGGTAAATCAAAATTGAGTCCCTCAAAAGAGGATTGAAACAGCCCGTGAATTCACCACCGGTGTTGAAAGATTCTTCATGCACAGGACGAAGTGCCACACAAGCCATTATCAATTTACAGGTTCAAAGTCTTGCTGGCTCAAAAATAAACAAGCTATGAACCTCGAAACCAAAAGCAAATTCAACGGTTTCCCATCAGATATTTAATAAGAAATCACTAAAAGGATGGCCTCAACTGTTTTTCTTTTTTCTTTTTCTTCCTGGTCCCTCATGCCTGAAACTAGGCAGTAAACAAGAACTACATACTTAATATATCTATATCCTAAGTTTCTTTCCAGAAACCAAGGCTCTCAGAAAATACAAATTTAGAGAGATGAATAACAGCTGATCACATATCTCCTTGAATTGATTACATGATTTTTTTCATATCTGTCATCATTTATTCTATGCTTAGAAAATTCGTTGACGCTGAGAGAGGAAGGAAGGAAGGATTCCCTGCAAATTGGACTCCACTTTCCCTACGAAAGGATAGAAAATCTCCAGTAGCAGAAAATGAAAATCAGATAAAGGAAAAAAAAAAGTAGAAAAATAAAAGAAAAGAACCTCTTCACCCACTTATAAACTTAGCAATCAGTAAAGAATAATGTTACATTTAATTTTCCAACAAAAAAGAAATATTCAATGGGATAAAAATCAAGTAAAGGACTGTGCCTCGCTTGCGTAATTTTCTTCTTTTCCTATTACCTCAGCAAAGGAATAAAACTGGACTAGCTAAAGACAAAACATAACTCTCGAGTTCCAGTTCCAGTATTCGTAGAATCATCATAAGAGCCGAAAGTCGGAAAAAAAGCAAAATGCACAAAAAAAAAAATGAAACAATTTCCAATGACATGCCAACGAAAACGAGACAATCTTCAATTAGGTGAAAGGAGACGAGATATTTTCCATAAATTTATAATTTGCTTCCTACAAAAACAAGGTACTTACGCTGACAAACACAATACTCGAGCCGAATCTTAGAAGAAAAGAAAAGAGGAAAAAGAAATATCTGCAACTAAAGGAAATAGAATCAAATGAAGAAAAGGCTTACAGAGAGTGAAGCTAATTGGGAGAGGAGACTATGTGCCAGAGAATCTGAAATTTTCTGAGATTTTCTGAGATTCCCAATTTTCCGGAAAACACACGACTTGGTGAGTCAGTGTGGCGGAATGCAGAAAGTTGAGACAGACAGTGTCAGAATTCCGGTTTTGAAACCGGAATGGTATTTATAGTAGACTCCATGACTTGTCACCAAAGTTAAAACAAGTTAATTTATTTATTTTTCAGTAATTAATTAAAGACAAAGCCTTGTCCCCAAGTAATGTGTTAGAGCATGATCTTGAACAATTTTAGCATAAAAAGAATAATTAATTTGAAACATGGGCAATATAGTAGTTAATTTGAAAAGAAATTTCTAGAATACTGTTGCTAGATAAAATTCTTTCCCATACATTTGAATATTTCTTTATTTAATTACATGTTAAGTGTTAAATAACATGATATAACTTTACTATTTTCTTAAGACATAATATATTCTACATTAACATTTAACATTTTGACGGATACATTTTGTGAATTAATAAAAACATTTATAAAAAATAAAATATATAGTAATACTCTTAACATTTGTTTTTGTAAGTACATGTAGATTTTACAAACTTGCAAATTGCAACTATCAGATGGAAGATGTAAAGGCGAGAGATATATTTTTGAATTTTTAATTATAAAAATTTATTTTATTTTATAATTATTCATAATGAAATAAATACATTTTACTATTTTATAAATATTAAAATAAAATAAAAAATTAAATATTTTTATAAATATTTAAAAACAAGAAATTAAAGCATTTTTTAAAATAATGGAAGTAGTATTAATATTATTTAGTAATAGGAACGTTACCTCGTAACGTCTTATATTATCAGATAAAAAAATATTTTATAAGAATTTGCTAAATCAGGAGAGTTTCAATTTTTTTTATTAATCTTTAAGTAATCTGATTCATAGGAAATTAATTTGATAATAAAAAAAACATACTTCTATTAATTTCATAAGAAAATATTTACTTGACAACATTTAATTGAAATAACATTCAAGGAAAAAAAATATAAATAAAGTTGTGATAAGAATAAAATTTATAATCAGTTATAGTTTGATACCATGACAGATAAAAATATTTTATTTTGGGTGACGTTTAAACAACTTTTTTTTCTTATTTTAATTATCATAACAATGTTATTGCATAAGTAATATCATATTTTATTCTATTTTATCAGCTTTTTATCGGATGAACGATGTGATTTATAAAAATAAATAATTAAAAACAATTCCCTTTCTAATAAAAAATATTTGAAAAATAATATTAATAAGTAATAAAAATATAAAAAATACAGTTGAAAGTTAATTAACAAGTTTTATGTAAATTAGGTAGAATATTAATTACTTTGCTTTTGTGGAATGAATAAATAACTAATTACATGTTAAGATGGGTACAGTATTTATTTCAAGGAGAAGGTTTTATACTAATGATTACTTCTTTAGGTATACTTCTTCTTTTTCTTAGGTCTTTAACATTTTTTTTAAATCAATAAATATAATATTTTCGTTTTATTTTAATAAACTTTTATACAAGTTTTATATTTTTTTTATTTTTTATTTCATATACTAATAAATATATATAAACTAATTAAAAATTAATTAAAAAAGTAAATATAAATAAAAATTAATATATCAATCATTATTTATGTGTGTATGTAATATTCTTACATATTTCTAGAACAGTGATACCTTGTAAATATCATTCAACCTGACGGGTCAATGTGGTAATTTTAGGAAAAGAACTCTTTAATGGGTGCATAACTCAGGCAGTAGAAGGATCTAGATTAAGGTTTATGAAAAAAAAAAAATTAATTTGCTTTTCCTTAAAACTTTATACTTTTGATAAAATATGAATTTTTCTCTTTAGTTTCACATGACATATAAGTTTCAAATAGTAAGTTTAGTGATTATTAAATTGTTTCTCTAATTTTTAGGTTTAGAAATAGTAATAGACTCGTGTCAAAATCCATATTTTTACAATAAAATCATTTATGCTACTTCTAGTCAAATAAATTTAACCAGTTTAGTAGTTCGAATTAAAATTATTTTTTTATATGCAATTAAAAATGGTAATTTACTATTTGATGTATAAATTAACCTTCAAAACTGGTTTTGTAGTGTACTCTAATAAATGAAGCTGGTAAATTAAAGAAATTGTTTCTATAATATTTTTTATTTTTAACAAAAATTTAAATTAAAAATAGAAATTCTACCTCATATCTTCCTGATACTTTTAGAAAGTGATAGGTCATAAATCTCATCCAATTAAACACATTCAATGTTCAATTACACCTAATAATCTTAAAAGTGGTTATAAATTTCCATGGTATAACTTTTTTTTCCTAGGGATAATTATGTAAAAAGTTCGACCGGCACACTTCCACATCTTAGTTTGGTAGAAATATTTTTAAAAATTATAATTTTATTTTATGTTGAATATATAACTATGTATTTTTAGATTTCATAATCTTTCTATTTTTTTGTGGTGCTGATTTTCATTTTTTATTGATTAGAAACTGTTATTGAAATTATGATAAAATGAAGATTAATTTTGACTAATTAGAATTTTGATTGAAATAAATTTTTATTTTTTTATATCACAATTTTTTTATTAGATTGGTTGCATGTAGGAGATTTATGTTAGCAGTTATGATATGAGAGTTAAATAGATTAATATTTATTATAGTAGGTCTTAGATATTTTTGGAAAGTTAAGATTTCTCTAATTTTTCCAAGTCTTTTAGAATAATTTTTAAAATACCTAAAAAATATAAGATAAGGAAAATCTTTAGAATATTATTATACTTTAAATTTATTTAGGAAATAAATGACTAGTGGAGTTATGCTTTAGGGAGAATGAGATTTAATTAAATTGAAGAATTTGATCTCTGAGTTGAGATTTAAAAGTTAGTTTTTACATAAGAATTTTGAATATTTTCATAATCATATTAAGTTTGAACTAATATATTTATATTTGGGAGTGTAATAAAATTACGTGTTGAGGTCTAATTTTTATGAGAGAATTAGAGTTAGTATTTTGAACCAAGGTAAACTGAAATTAAAGAATTTGAAACTTGTAATGTAGTGAGAGTGGTCAAATTGATTTATAATCTGTTGGTTGTTGTATACTATTTGTTGAATAACTTTTTTTGAATTGAATTATATTTCAGGATTCAGTTTATGTACGTATAAAATTAATAATTTGATTATCCTTTTAAACATGACTTTGAAGTGTCAATTTGGACATAGTAGAAATGAAATTAGATGCATGTTGAAATAAAAATATATTTTTGGTTGACTTTTAAATCCATACAAATATATAGATGGAGAGAATTTTGATATGCATCCAAGTGTGGATTCAACGAAAATGTGTGCAGATTTAGTTTTGAATGATATTATGTTTGAAATATGATATTTAAGAATTAGAGTTGTAGAAATTATAGAAAACTTTTGATAAGTTTTTAAAATTATTGTATAAACATTATATTTAAGTACATTTTCACTTAAAAGAGATATTTTTCTAAGTAAAATTAAAATAAGGAGTTGAACTTTATTTCTATTATTTTCTCGCTTAACAACTTAACAAACATTGTCATGAAGTAATAGTGTTCTTGCTTAAACAAAAAAAATCTTTTCCTCGAGAATAAAATAGAAAATAAAATCTTATTTTTTTTGTTTGAATGTCATTCAAGAGAAACTTCTCACTCAAGCAACAATTCCAAGTATTAATGCATTATTTAGTTTTGTTAATTAAAAGATTGAAGCGATATTATGAATTTGAACTTTAATTCAAACTTTAGTTCAAATTTAAATGATAAGAAATTAAGGAAAAATTAATTGCACATTCAAATTAGTAATGTAGATTTGATAGGTCTAAGTTAGGTAAGGTGATCATATTTATTTAAGATATGTTTTTTTTACTGAAAAACGTCAATATGCATTTTTAAATATTTTTTTATGTACGTATATTCATATTCGTGTATTTACCTTGAAGTTAGTGAATCTAATGAAAATTTTGAGTTATATAATCAATATTTAGTGCATGAATTAAGATGAAAAAATAATTATTCAAATTTTTGAATAACTTGTGTGAAACTTATTATAATTGTACGAATATTTATGCATAATAACAATTGAGCCTATAAGAAAGTAGGATAAAAGTCAGGTCAAATGATAGTCTTTATTTAAAATATGTTTTTTGAAAAAACATCAACAGAAATTTTTTTAATATCCTTTTATGTACGTAGACTTATGTATTTATCTAAATTAATGAATGTGAAAGTTTTGAGTTATATAGCGAATATTTGATGCATAAATTAAGATGAAAAGATAATTATTCAAATTTTAGATAACTTATTACTTATTTATGTGAAACTTATTATAATTGTACTTGATAAATAAATAAATATTGGATGATAGTTAAACCTACGAGAAAGTAAGATAAAACTTCTTTTTACTATATCTACGTTACTCTTTTAAAAAGTATTTTTTAGTCCGTAAATTCTTTGTTGTATATTATTAGATGATGTATAAATTTATATTTAAATGAGAGTGTTATAAAGGATTTTTAATTTTAATAAAGTGATTTAATAAAATTAATTTTACATTATTAAATATAATTAAGATATATTGTAAACTGGTATTTTAATTTGTATATAATAACACTATACACAATTCATATAGGTATTTTCAATATAAAATTAAATTTTAAATTCATAATAAAGAGTTTAGATAGTAGTATAAAGTTTTTTTTTTGAGAAAAATTTAAAAAATATAATAAAATTTACCATAGAGTAAAGAAAAAAAATAGATAAATATAGACAAAGATAAAATAAGAAAAGAAAAAGTATAATAACTTTCAATAGATAGAAGAAAAATAATACTAATAATGAAAAATTGAGAAAAATAAAAAGGGGAGACTTTTACTCTATAATTTATGAAAAATATTCTAAAATATAAATTTTTAATTAAAATATATTAGAGTGAGATAATTTAATTCTAAATGTAAACGCACAGTCCCAAAATAAGATCATGATAAAGACATTTGATTAGACATTTAGCAAGCATAAATAAATTTTGAACATAAAATTATAATTGACATAATGTCCTGACCAATCCACTTGGTTCAATATTTTAAAAGACTGACTACTTATTTTTAAATATGTCTACAAATAATACTTTTTTATAAAGACAAAATGATTTTTTATTTCAAAAGTAAAAATTTTAAAAATTTCTAGACTGTGTAAGTAAGTATGGTTAAATAACTAAGTGATTTTGTACAAAATAATTGCATTATATTTTATTACATGACTTATTGCGGTTACTTTTGATAGTGAAGAAAAAGGACCCTATGGTGCTTTTGATAGTGAGGTTTGAATTTGAAAGTGCTTTTCATTTCAGCAGTGTCTTCCTTTTCATAAAGATTTATGCAGAGAGAGGTTGTTTTTTTTTTTAAGTTAAGTAAAATTCATTTTAACTAGTTTAACATAATCACAATATTATTTACGCTAATTTTAATTATAAACTTATTAAAACTCGTATCTTTATTAAAAAACCAACTTTCTAATGATAAAATAAACAAAAACATTAATTTCACTCATTTGTTCAAGAATTTCATTCCAAAAATAAAAGAGTTTCTTAAATGAAAACAGAAAGTATCCATACCAAACATTATGTTAATAGATAAGTTTGCTATTAAATCCAACCTTTAACTATTAGGTATTAAAGTTGAAGTTGCAGAGTACTTTGAGTTTGGTAAGCTAAAGGCAGTGTACATAATAATTATACTTTGAAGTGCGTCTAATAAAGTTCTTTCATTGGAAATCTCAATTAGGGTTAAGTGCTTTGAGTTTGGATCCCAAATTTGTTAGGACCCATACATTATATTCTTTTGAGCACGTGGTTTGTCTCCTCCAATTAGGAGAATTAAATTACTAAATTATTTAGATCTACTTTCGCATAAATTTGCATTACAAAATACTTATATATATAACTTGTATTTTAAATATTTTCTTTTTATTTTTAAAGACTATATTTGTCCTTCAAAATTAACAGGTTAAATGGGTTACTCTATGTTTGTAAAATTCTTTTAGGTCATAAATTGTGTGTATTAAATATAAAAAAAACAACTCACATTAAAATTTTACCAAAAATTTAAAACTTGTGCCGACACGATACGGGCTACAGATTACACAAGTGATTAGGAAACTTTTTCCTCAAATACCCAACTAAAGATTAACCCTTAATAATAAAGGAATTTGTTTCTTAAACCAAATTGTCATTTTCCCTCATTTTCTTACAAGATTACACGGAAGCAACTTTTTTTTATAATATTCAAAGTGTTTATATACTAATATTGTTCTTATAATTTTAAAGTGACGTTTAGGTACACCAATTCGAAACATGTACAGAGTCTTTTAGTCTTTTAAGTACAATTCAGTTCGAAATTTTGTAAATTTTTCCTTGTCGCTTGTCCTAACAAAGTATTATTTTCTTCTTATCCCAAAATTTCTTTTTACGCTCTTGTCAGTTCATGATATATTTTTTCTGCGTACCGTACACGAGTTCTTAAAAACATTGCTTAACAGAAACTATTCATATTCTTAACCATATTTTATACACTTTTGTAATTTTTAGTGTTAGTGTTCTCATTTTCAATTCTGATCGAAAAGTTTATCATTGTGATGCAATTTCTCACACAATTTTTTACTGGTAAATTTTTTTTTTATATATAAATAGGTAAAATAGGTAAATCGTGTCATCTAGACATGATTTTAGTTTGTCAAAGATAAAATCATAAATGACAAACACAATCTTTGTACAAATTTAAAATTGTATCATATAAATATAATTTTAGTGAAAGTGACATTATTGTTAAAATCTCACTTTCGATCTTTAGCATAGATTAAGCTCAATGGTTTCGACCTACTTATAGGGCCTATTTTGTAATATTGACCTATGTAAAAATGCTAAAAATTGAAAATGTTGAAACTCTGTAGACATATATCAATTATGATTTGAGTAGAATACACTAACTCTCTTTTCTCTTTTTTTCTTATTTTGTTTTCATTCACATTCATGAGTGTTCACTTTTCAAGATATAACTCTCTCTTTTCTCTTTTTCCTTCTTTTGTATTCATGTTTGTCAACACCCGATTTTGTCTAGGTAATCTTTTAAATTAAAGCATAATGATAAAAATAAAAAGAAATAAAAATCAATAATAACATAAAAATATATTTATTAGTTTAAGTATTCTTGAAATAATAATAATGATAAAAATTAAATAA
>Ga0099825_1009213_pt1 | contig 11357 bp, 7 predicted proteins | sample SiratroredBW_FD_76838 | JGI IMG/M metagenome (GOLD analysis project Ga0099825, IMG submission 76838) | Root nodule microbial communities of legume samples collected from California, USA - Siratro red BW | ecosystem: Host-associated > Plants > Roots > Nodule | place: USA: California | collected...
ACCATAGGACTCAGCTAGTTTAAGTTTTCCAAGCATTGGTTTTATTTCTTTAATTTCTTTCAATTTTGCAAACCGACTAGTTTTGTTTTCTTTGAGTCACTTCGTTTGTGATTTAGTGATCTCATTGTAAGAACAATTGGAAAGGTACATTGGGCAAGACTCTGGCTAAGGAAAGTCTTGGTACTTAAGTTGTCCAAGTGACACACCTCACTTTCCTAGGAGACCCCCTAGTGTTCTAGACTAGTTTGTCTTATCTTGAGAACACTTCTTCACAAAATTTAAGATGTCTAAACATTCTTTCCACCCTAGTAGCAATGAGTCGCAAGACAACACATCAGATTTTCTGAAAATATTAGAAGAACTTCGGGTTATGAAAATCAACACTGATGTATAATTTGCTATTATGGCGGAAGAAATTAAGACCTAAAAGAAGAAGGATAACAAGTATAAATCCAAAGCTAGTTCATCAAAAAAATATTCTAGTAGTGAGGATGAGAGACCAGAGAGGGATAGCTTAAGAGTAGCTGAACACTACCAACCTGTCCTTTATCACCACTATAAAAGAGAGAGAAAATCCAAGGAGATTAGAGTAGATCTTCCCCATTTTCATGGAACTAATGATATAGGTATATTTCTAGATTGGGAGATGAAGGTGGAACAATTGTTTGAGTGTTATGAAGTGAGTGAAGAAAAAAAAGGTTCCTCTAGCTACTCTTAGTTTCCAATGACATGCATTGCATTGGTGGACTGCCTTAGTAAGGGATAAACGTCTTCACAATGAACCAACCCTAGTCTATTGGAATGATCTTAAAAGTGCACTTAGAAGAAGACATATTCCCTCATACTATCATAGAAACTCATGGATAAGCTCCATAGACTTAATCAAAAGAACATGAGAATTCAAGAATATAGGCAGAAAATGGAGTTGTACATGATGAGGCCGGGAATTAGGGAAGAAGAAAATGTAACTGTGGTTAGATTCTTAAGTGGATTGAGTCTAGATATAAGAGATAAAGTATAACTTCTCCCTTATAGGGATTTTCATGAATTGGTTCAAATTTGTATAAAAGTTAAACAACAAATTTTGAGAAAAGGGCCAAGTAGAAGTTCTTATTCTAACTCATATCCCAAGCAAGATTCTGAGAGGGAGGGAAAATTGATAAGAGAAAAATGATTGGTTGATAAATTGAACTTAAAAATGATACCCCACCCTAGACCTTATAAATTACATTGGATAAATGATGGGGGGATATAAATGTTAAAAATAAAGTGAGAGTCAAGCTATCAGTAGGAAACTATGTCAATGATGTTTTGTGTGATGTAGTTCCAATGGAGGCTTGTCATGTTTTATTGGGAAGGCCATGGCAATTTGAAAAGAAAACTATCCATGATGGCCTCACCAACGAAATTACTTTCATTCATAAACATCAAAAGTTTGTACTTCATCCTTTGACTCCTACTCAGGTGTTGGAAGATGAGGCCCAAATGAAACAAAAATCCGTCAAAAGAGGGAATGAAAAACATAAAAATAACAATGTTCCGAGGATCATGTACCTTTGTCTTACCTTTGATTAAACATACATTCACCTTGGAAGACAATTTTTGTTCAGTTATTTTCTTTTCCAATTTTCTGTGAATATGACTTTACAGTCTATAGTAGATCAGTCTTGTGCAAAGTTGTTAACAATGGGTAAGAAATTTTTTGACTTTAAACAACTTCACAAGGAAGAAAAATGGAAATATAAAAAAAAAAACAAAAATATTTTTAGGAATCAACATAATTGTCCTGCCATAAATACAGCATACAGTAAACCAGGAAAAATTCTTCTCTTCTTCTATGCTGTAAATATTTCATTGATCTTACTACGTGATTGTTGTGACAGGAAGGTGCTTGATCCTAGAGGATGTTGACAATAATGAATGTCCATAAGAACGTTGTGGAACTGAGGACAGATCCCTTTCAAAAGGGAGGGAATGATGGACGAAGGCCCAAGCAAGGTCTAATCATTAGATCTATGACCAAACACATTGAAGCTCAGGAGCAGTCAAAGGCACCAACAGACATCAAGATGCTGACAACTCTAAGCTTTAGTGGAAAATTATGAAAATGTTGTAGGAACTTTTCCTTTGTAAAAATATTGTAGAACATATTTCTCCTTTGTAAATATAAACCCTAGGTGCCTTAGGATTTGTAAAGGCACCTAGGTTAGGTTTTTAGAAGCATCTAGAAGCTATGCCATGTGGTGCCTTCTCATTGGAGGAGAATGAGGCGCTAGGGTTTGGGAGAAGCTTGCTCCACAAGCTTGGTTATCCTAACCCTAGTGTGTGGTGCAAGCTAGGGTTTCTAACCCTAGCTTCTCCTACACTCTACTTATGTAGCTTGCAAGGCAAGTTAGGGTTTCTAACTCTAGCTTCTCCTACACACTACTTTAGCTTGCTAGGGAAGCTATTAATTCATTTCTTCTTCTATAAATAAGAGGCTTAGAAGCCTCTCTTGTAAGCTTGATTTTGAGTAATGATATGCTGCCAAATTTTTAGCACATTGCCTCAAGTTTCACATTGAGTTTCTTCTCTTGGAAGCTAGGAGCTCTCTCTCTTGAAGGTTGAACCAACCTCCTTCAAGGCTTTCACCATCTACTTCACCATCAACCTCCTTGCATACTTCCTTCCTTGCATTTCCATGGCTTTCACATCATGAGGAGTTTCATCCACTTCTTCTATTCGGTGCTTCAAGGTTTCATCATGCTTAACTTCCATCGAAGCTTGCGCAAGAAGCTAAGGTGCCTAGGAGCTCCTCCATCACAGCCAGTGCTTATTGACCTTGAAGCTCTTGCATGTGGACTCACTTTTGATTGCATTTGTCCCATAAGGATAGACATTAGTAACAACAAAAGGTCCAATCCATTAGAATGAAGCTTATCACTCATGAGTCTGAGCCTAGAATTATACAATAAAACTTGTTGCCCGACCATGAAGTCTTTCCTATATCAAGCTATCACGGAACTTCTTAGTTTTTTCCATGTAGAACTTAGAGTTCTCATAGGCTTCCAATCGGATCTCATCCAATTCATTGAGAGTTGCAACTTTCTTTCCTCTCTAGCCTGATCAATAGAGAAGTTGTAGGTCTTCATAGCCCAATATGCTCTATGTTTTATCTCCACACGTAAATGACATGCCTTTTCCAAAGACAACCTGATAAGAAGACATCCCTATGGGTGCTTTGTAGGCAGTCCTATGTGCCCAAAGAGCATCATCCAATCTGTTACTCCAATCCTTTCTATTGGGATGGATAATCTTCTCCAAGATTCTCTTGATCTCCCTGTTTGAAATTTTGGTCTGCCCATTTGTTTGGGGGTGGGATGGTGTAGAGACTCTATGCACAACCCCATACTTCTTGAGTAAAGCCTACATGGATCTGTTGCAAAAATGGGTGCCTTGATCACTAACAATCGCTCTGGGTACTCCAAACTTGCAAAATATATTAGATCTAACAAAATCTACAACAACCCGAGCATCAGTAATTCTGGTGGCTTTGGCTTCCACCCATTTTGAAACATAATCAACAGCCAAGAGAAAGTAATTAAAACCAAAAGAGACAGGAAAGGGACCCATGAAATCAATACCCCAGACATCAAACACCTCACACAACAACATGAGCTGCTGTGGCATCTATTGTCTCCATGTAAGGGTTCTTCCTGCTCTCTGACACTGCTCACAAGTGCTACAAATCTTCTACGCAGCTCTGAAGATGGTGTGCTAGTAAAAACCACAATTAAGCACCTTACAAGTAGTCCTCTGTATGCCTAGATGGTCGCTTGGTGCGGAAGAATGACAAAATTGCAGGACTAAATCAATCTCATGATCTGGAATGCATCGCCTGATTACCTAATCACTGCACGACTTCCACAAATAGGGGTCATTCCAAATATAATGCTTAACATCACTCTTAATTTTATCAATCTGAGCTCTAGATGCTAAGGGAGGAAAGACATAAGCAACTAGAAAATTTACAATATTTGCAAACCAAGGGGTGAGGTAAGAAACCGAAACAGTTAACAAACTTTCAGCACTTTCAATCCTGTTGAGATGGTTTGCTATCAAATTATGTGCTCCACTCCGGTCACGAATGTCCAAGTCAAACTCCTGAAGCCAGAACATCCATCTTATCAGTTGAGTCTTTGCCTCAGCTTTTTTTAATAGGTACTTCAGAGTTGCATGATCTGTAAACACAAAAACACGAGAGCCAAGCAAATATTATCTAAATTTATCAAGAACAAAAAAATAGCTAAAAGCTCTTTCTATATGGTGGTGTAGTTTGCTTGGGCAATATTTAAAGTACTAGACACTCGAGGTAGCTTATTAACTCTCTGTGCCAGGACAACTTCGAGTGCATAATTGAAGCATCACACATTATCTCGAAGGAGACTATCCAGTCAGGTGCCTAAACGATAAGAGTAGTTGTTAACGCTTTCTTTAGACAATATTAGATTGTAGCATTTTTCATAGATCAACTGTGTTTATAAACACCTTGACCCTAACTTTTTATTTATTGATATAGTGAATACAGTGGATTAACTTTTTATTTTCTGATATAGTGAATACAGTGGATTAGTAAAGTATAATGGTCCTAATATTGGAATTGTGGACGTTTTGGTCCACTTTGACAAGATTTCTGGACAACCAAGAAAAGAGAAAAATAAAAATAAGTAACTGTGTGAAGATGAATTGGGTTGCAACCTTAGCACTGTCTTAGAGTGCATTTATTGCGGGTCTATAGTGAAGATAAAAAGTGTCTCCATTTGACAACTAAAAGAGAACAAATTGGGGGAAATTTCGAAGATAGGAGAAAAACTAGGGATCGTTTGAGTTTTATTTTTTTATTATTTAAAAAAATGTAGAGAATGGTCTTAGAAAAAAACGAGCTACAATTTTCAAAACCCTTACAATATGGACTAATTTTGTACAATTTAGAATTCTACGGAGAATAAAGAAAGGGTTAGTTTCTTCCTCCATCTCCGTGTTTACGTCCAGCACGTCGATAAATATGCAAATTCTAATTTTGTTATGTATGTCGATAAATATGCAAATTTTAGTTTTGTTATGTATTTTAGATTATGTAATCTAAAAGAATTTTTGTATTTGAAAGTCATTTTTTAACTTCAAGATTACATAATTTAAAAGTCATTTTTAAAAATAAAATAAAATAAACAATTCAAAATTAATTTTTACTTGAAAAAAAACTTTTGAATTATATAATTTAAAATTTATTTTTTGTTTTTAGATTACAAAGTTGAAATGCTTTCGGATTATATAATTCAAAAGTAAAACATAACTTCTAAATTGTACAATTGAAAAGTTAAAAATGATTTTTAGATTATATAATATGGAAATAAAAATGACTTTTAAACTACACAATTTTTAAATGGAAACTTTTATATTTATGTATATTTATGGAGTGCAAGACGAAATATATGGAGGTGGAGGAAGTAATACCTGAAGAAGGCCATGTAATTTTTATCCTCTCATTTTATCTTAGACTTGTTGACCTTTTTTTATATATAAAAAAGATTTGTACTAATTATGTATCAAATAATATCTTAAAACTAATTTTCCTTGGATATCTTGAATGTTTTGACAAAGATAATTAAAAATAGATTTTGTTGTGCATTTTAAGATAATGAAAAGTATAGTTTCTATCATATCAGTAACATGTAAAAAAGAAAAAAAAAAAAAAAAAAAAAAAAAAAAAAAAGGGGAAAGTTGTCAAAAGAAGAATTTGTAAACATTCACATGGAGGAGAACAATGTGCGTGAGAGAAAAAATAAGATGATATTTAAGGGAAACAAAAAGTTGGAGTTGAGAGGACGAGGTTGAGAGTTTTTGGAGAGTGAGAAGCAGGGGTGTGAAGAGAGGTAATCGTATTTAGAAAAGAATTGATAAAAGATAACTTTAGACTTATTTAAATAACGTAACCTGAAAAAAATCAATTGTTTTAGACTTCTTTTTTTCAAAGAATCGAGTGGTTTAATTTCGGATTTGAATTTTTAAAATCAAAATCAAACCAAACCGTAATATACTTCAACATGTTTATTTATAATAATAATAATAATAATAATAATAATGAGTTATATATTTTAACTTAAATCTTTTCCAAAGTCGTTTAGTCTGTTTTGTACATTATTTTCTTTGTTGAACTTTACTATTGACGTTGTGAAACTTTCTTAAAGGTGACATCATCAACTCCATTCTCTCGCTTGACTTTGTTAATGTTTTCACTCTCACTTCAATTTGTAATTGCCTTGATTTTAGAATATTAGAAATCCTTAGAGTAAGAGTGGTAGGTAACCTTACGTCCTTTCCTTCCTCCCCTCTTATTTGGATTTCAAATTGTAATTCTCAAACCTTATTCCTTTTCCATTTTCATGCCATTATTTTTTTTATTACAATTCTCAATCTGATTGAACATTTTCTGTTACATTTTCCTTACCTCATCATTGTTATGATCTTATTTTTATAATCTTTAAATTGATTTTAAATTTTTTCTTTGTATTTATTGATGTGAGACTAACAAGAATATATATATTAAATATTTATTTGTATGATTTTATTAATTATTATTAAATATATTTATTATATTTTAAGTAATATATTTTGTATTATTATATTTTAATTTAAAAGACAACAAGAAATATTAAATATTTAATAAAATAAAAAAGTAAAAATCAAGCCAATCAAATAGTGCAAATTGGTTGGTTTTTCTTGATCTTTTCTTTCATATCAAACCAAACTACATATATATATATTTTATATATTTTTAATAAATAATCAAAGTAAACCACATTGTGAGTACCTAAAGAAAGGAGTAGAATATCAGTAACAATAAAATAAAATGACTGACGGGTGAGAAGAGGAATTGAGTGTTGCCAATAATGTGTCCATCAATAGTTTATTTAATTGATTGAAGAATAATGATACCTTGATAACTAACAAATTTTTACAAACACTTCACAATTATTATTTTATCCTTCATTCTCTTTGTTTGTTCATAAATACAAAATTTTATTTTTTAATAATTATAATATCCTTAAAAGTAGATTGTAACTAACTTAGTTATTACAAAATTATTTTTCTTAATTGAATTCAAACAATTGAGAAAGCAAATATTAGATATAAAAGGTTGATCCGAAGTAAATTTCACCACACATATTTTTATTTCTAAAGTGGAACAATAGAGGATTTTCTCAATTTTAGTCCATCTTTTATTAGAGAAAGTTAGACATTTGTATAATATAAATCCTCCTGACATCTCAAAATGTCTAATAAAAAATCAATAGACATATAAAGAATTGAGATCATTTATACAAAACATTATCAACAAGGAATTTTGTTATAAGTGGTCATTATTGCATTTAAGACTATGAATCTTTAGTAACTTGTGTAATTAATAAATTAATTAAGATAATTCAGATTATCATTCTTAGCTAATCTAGTTTATTATCTTTACTACCATGTTTAATAATGAACTTGAGTGAGCTGAATCTTTATAACACTGGTAGATAAAAACCCTAAGATAGTATAAATAAGATATCATCCTCAAATAAAAATACCTAAAAATTTCTTAAGAAAATTTACATTAAGAAAAATACTAAATTAATCACTGGAATAATTCCTCCCATATTTTTAAAATAAGTAAGAAAGCCTCGTATACAAAGACCCACATTAAAATTGTATGAGAGAAGTGAAGTGAGGTGGTCTTCAATTCAAAAGACTTCCTGAACAACTTGGTAAGAACAACATTGATTAAGAAAGCAAAATAAATAACACCTATTATATTAGACATATAAAATTTGTTTAATACTTTACATAAAGTATTCCAAATAATGTTTAACTCATGTGTTAGAGTAATGATGAATCAAACTCTAATTTTTACTTTAATGAGCACATTTCTTATCCTATCCCGTTCCATTGTTGACTACCTAGCGCATTATCCACAACATTGATCACAATTCACATGGAAGCAATAGCAGGTGTATCTTCCCAAACCATGTTTATTTTTTCCCACTAAAATACCTTTTATTAGTGTTTATTTAAGACCCTTTATCTGCATTGGCAATCTTGGTGGGGCATTGTCATCCACTAATTAATGCTAATTTTTGTTCTCTTCAATCTTGGAGTTTATATAAGCAGGTCAAATTATGTGGGTCATTAATGAAAGTCCATTTATGGCAAAGTTTTGGATGACATTTGGCAAATCAACAATGGTAGGACGGTTTACTTAATAGTTTCTCGCTGCTGGTGGTGTTGGGCTTAGCTTCAAATCCCTGTCACTTATGCAAATATCTGCGTAGGACACAATTCGCATTAAACACCTTCTTTTATTCTTCTTCAAACCTGTTTTTGTTTGCTCATCTAGATAAGAATCTTGCAATTTGCAAACTCCTACCAAAAGGTTGTAATAGAAGCATAAGCGTTAGCATGATTTCATTTCCCATTTCAAACATTTTAAACGCGTTAAGTAATTGATTTGAGATTGTTTGAATATAATTAGTAGATTAGAATTTGAGTTTCATGTATATAATTACATTAAAATTTACTTTAATTTATTTTTATCTTATAGTTCTATGAATGCTTAGTATTAAAAAAAAACTAATTTCACGTTAAATTTCTCATTTTTTTATAAATTAAGTAATTTTAGTTAACTTTAATGTTATTAAATTATTACAAAATACTAGAACAATGCTAGATATTCATTCACTCAGGATTTGTATAGAAATGTTTATCAACAAGATTTAACACATAATTTACCAATTGTTAACCTGTAAATGATATATCTCGTAGATTCTGATAACTTAATTTTAAAAAATTTAATACTAAATATGCAGTTAAATTTTATAGAGCTAAAATTACATTTGAGAAATTACAGAGACAGAAAAAAATGTGTTGTCTTTGTACCTCTGATATAGTTTGAACAAAACTAGAGGATATTTATAGTTTCTACCGAAACTACAAAATAGTGTTATTAATTAATCAGTATACTATTTAATAATTTTATATTACGTGTTTTTGATGAAAGAGTAATGCAATATATTTTTATAAATATTTAATACTATTCTATAAATAAAGTATTTAATTATTTTAAAATTTAAAATAGTTGGTATAGTTATAAATAAAGTCGGAAAGTTAAAATATACAAAATCCAATCCAAACACTCGTTTAGTGTCTTGAAAGTAAACAAATAAAAAAATAAAATTATTTATTTTTTTTATTTTTTGGTACTACGTAAGAATCAACTGATCAAGTATATTTCTACATGTCTGGTTTCCCCCTTATCATAATGATTAAATTGGATATGAAGCGATCCTAATATGTTTCCATGAATAAAATTATAAAAGTTTTTGGTAGAAAATAAAATTATACATTTGAAAAGCATCAAGAGAAAAAAAAATTTAAAAAGAAAATAAATTAAAAGGTAGTAAGTGGCCACTTCTAATTGTCTTTTTCTCAACTTCGTTGGGAATTTGGTGTCGCCCACGTAACTTGTTCAAGAAACCCATTTTTTTTCTATGAACCTTTATTGGACAATTTTGAACAAACCTCTATCTCTCGTCCTGATTTATTTTTTCTTTTTATCCTTATTCAGAAACTGATAAAATATTTTTCTATTCGTATTATAAAAGGATTCTTTTTTATTCCTTATCTATGTTTTCATTTTGGCTTAGAAATGATTGCTGTTCTTGTTTGTACTTGAGGGGTGGTTTTGGGGACATAAATCATGAACTTTTTGTATAATGTTTTTCCCGTTTCGATGTGATTGAACTTTTCACTAAATAGAAATTAAAAATAAAACGATTAATTTACTTATTTATTCCATGTTATATGAACTTCATCTTTTTATTATATACATAAAAATAAACTATTTTAGATCTTACAATACCTTTTTTTTTATCCTCTTCACTTTCTATATATTCTATTTTTATTTAGTCTTTACAGCTTAAACTCGCAGAAATTAAGAGGAATTAATTAACAAGTATAAACATTAAAAATTGAAAATTTTGAAGTATATGTAAAAAGTAAAATTAACTATAAGAATCAAATGAGTAATTAATTAAGAAAATAAATTTAAGTCAATAAAAAACTTGTTATACTTTGATTGGAAGCAGAGTTTTGGAATGAAATAAAAAGAAAGAAATATGTTTATTTAAAATAAAGACATATGACATTTATAACATTAAAAGAAATAGGACATTAAATTTATTTTAATCTTTCATTTGATGTCTTTTGTTAATGATAATTTTAAATGAAAATTTTACTTTTTCTTCGCTATCCGACATTCTAATTTTACCCCTAGTGCTCCTTTCCTATCACTTCTGCATTGATTCTTCTGTTTTAATTTGGTATGAATATCTTCTTAAAGTGGACACCTCTTTCATGTGAAATAATCATTTTCCATTCCTGCATTTCTATAGGTTCTTCTTGCACCTCTATATCTTTTCTTCTATTTTCCCAAACTGCATTTCATTAAAGATTCCATTCCTTATTTTACTCTTCTTTAATACATTTTCATATATTCCTCTCTTTTCATCTTCACCTCCACTTCCATAATTCTAAGTTGTAGCTCACCTTCATAGATTTTGCCACTTCCGTCTGCCACCATTATCATGTATCATTAGGAGAAGTGGGAATGGAGAAGGATGTTTTGTGCAACATTTGGGGAGCTTTTTTTCACAAACAAAAATTCTTCTAAACTAGCCTATTCCAGAATTTTGGAAGTTGTTTTTAATTTAGAAATAACTTCCGAAATAGAAAATAATTTCCAGAATAAGTCATTTCATAAATATTCTTGTTTAAAAAAAAAGTAATTCGAAATGACCCATTAAGAAAGTATTATAGAGATGTATTTATTTGTTTTCAGAATGGACTATCTCAGAAATTATTTTCGAATTCGAAAATAACTTTCAAAATAGATTATTCCAAACTTATTATGATGATATATTTTTCACTTCTAAAATAATTAATTTCAAAAATTGATTTTATTTCGGAAGTCAAATTTTTATGTTCCAAAATAGGCTGTTCCAAAAGTTAAAATATATACACTCACTTTTTCAAGGACAATAATTTTTTTTTTAAAATGGGCAATTTAAAAAAATTAAAAAGATATGAGGTACAGCAAGAACCTGTATAGAGGTGCAGAAAGAAGCTCTCATTTCCATAGTATAAGAGATGGGTTCGTAGTTGGGCTTTAGGCACAGTGGAAGCAAACTAATTAACCAAATCAAGACAATTGCATAACATTTGTGAGATTATTTTTACAATTTTTTTCATAAAATATTTGTAAGAAAATAAAATAAAATAAAATA
>Ga0099825_1009214_pt1 | contig 11357 bp, 6 predicted proteins | sample SiratroredBW_FD_76838 | JGI IMG/M metagenome (GOLD analysis project Ga0099825, IMG submission 76838) | Root nodule microbial communities of legume samples collected from California, USA - Siratro red BW | ecosystem: Host-associated > Plants > Roots > Nodule | place: USA: California | collected...
ATATATATATATATATATATATATATATATACATATATGTTGGATAAATATAACATACATAAAATATAAATTTAATTAGTAAGCGAAATCAAGTCTTTTTTTTTTTTTTAATTTAAAACAACTACTGTTACATATAAGGAAACTGCGTAGTATATTTTTGTTCTTTTCATCTGGTCACCAATTTTATTTTTAAATAATCTAAATATTTCAATAAATATATTAATTTAATTTATATAAAAATAATAATGAGTTGAAGGACAATTTAGAAAGCAAAAAATCAATATTTTACTGGAAAGTGAGGTAACGAATTAAATTAAACATAAACAGTTAAATTATATTTATTGTGAGACGGTGGAATTCATCAAGTCACATTTTAAAAACACTTTTGTAATAATATAATTGATTAACTAAAGCACAAACGATTTTGTGCTTTTATTGTTTATTACTGTTCTCAGCTGCTATTGTGAGGTTCCGGAAATCTAACGAAATCAATCCACATTTAAAATGGGTTAACTATTACTAGGCCCACTACTAGAACAGCCCAAATAAGCCCATTGAGAGTTTGGGCTTTCGTTAGAAGATTGTACTTTTATTTTTTTTATAGACATATTCAAACGAGCAATTTAGTGAGATTAAATTTGTATTTTTCGATAAGCAAATATTTATAGATTTTATCTGTGTTCAACGGGTTTTGTGGATATTTTTATATATTTAATAAAAATCATTAAAAAAAATTAAGAAAAAATTTAATAACTTTGAGATTATTAAAAAAAATAATCAAAAGTCTAGAAATTTTGAAAAAGCATGAAAATATTTAACTAATTCCTAATATGTAAAAACAAATCAATAATTTTTCCGAAAAATCTCCATATAATATTGTTTGTATTTGGGCGAGGCATTTTAATAATTTTAAAATAGTAGATAAGATAATGGTGGAGACCAAACAAACATGATACCTTGATACTTTGTTCATCCATCAATAAACAAATGATAAAATACATGTTTAAATTATCCGCAAGAATATATTTATTATTTTCCATTTAAGTGCTTTGTTAAACATAATTAAAAACCATTTAAGTGTGACATTAATCCCTTTTGAATACAGAGTCATGCTTATGTCATTTTCACATAAGTTTGTCCTATTTTACGATTTTAAAAGTAGATCTGTGAAAAGTTTTAAAAAAATACATTTTAATCATTTTCTTATCCTTTCTGTAATTATAAAGAAAATAAAATAAAATCCTTATAAATATTTAGAAAACAAAACAAATAACATCTTCATTATACAATGAAATTAGTTAAAATTAGTTTGTTAGGATTTAGCCACAATTCAACGGCCAAGAGATATGTATAAGCTATTAACAGAGTAACAACATTAAAATATATGCAACAACTTAAACATCTTCACATGATTCAATCATCAAAATACACTTATTTTGAATTCAAATATTATAATAAGCTAACTTAAGTTAAATTTGACTCACTCAAAATATCAACTAAGTTAAAACATATATACGTTAGATAAATCACAGATTTATGTATTTCTAATCTAAACGAATGTATCTTCAATCCATAATATTTATCACAATTCAACATATATAATTTAAATTTAATTGAATAAATATAGGATGTTAGTTTCTCTTATCCAAGAATGACTTCATGTGCATCAAACCTACTCAAATATTCAAAGCCTCCTCCAAAGTGTCAAACATATATAACTAACATTTCCACTTATTATTAAAACATTCCTGTTTTTCTAGTTGATTGAAACAAATCGAATATACAAATTCTACAAACTCATAAGTGATAGAATCACCTATAGAGAAAATAAAAATTTATTCAAATTAACATTTTGATTGATCTATTTTAATTTACCTACTACCTTGTAAATACAACATGGTTGTGAAAAATATTATCGATCAACTAAAATTATTTAAAAAAATATTTAAAAATAAAATTTAGAACAAATGAAAAAAATGTATTTCAGTCTATTAAAAGATATTTTTTAAAATACTTTTCATTATCTAGTTATTTCAAAATCATATCTCGTAATCTAAATAAAAGTCATTTTTACATGTATTTGTTAATAAAATTATATTTGACTTACCACTTTTAGCCTTTTTAACATATTTCCAATCTATGATTTTGAACCAGGTCATATTTTTTCTTTTTTCAAAAACTATACCCACCCGTATTTTAAAAACTTAATTGAATAGGTTTCGATTATAAATAGATTTTTTTTTTTGTTTCTTTTTATCAATTAGCTGAAAATTTTGGTCAACACTAGTAATTTTGCTCTATGACAGATTATTGTTGAATAATATTTTTCTATCAAACTTACTTGTAATAATTTCTAAATGTTTGTATTTTTATTTTACTTATATAAAATATATTTTTATTTCAAATAGTTAATTATTCGATTTTTTATGTTTTACATTTTGTTAGACTTAAAAGTGTTTTTCATTTCATAAAGCAAGTAAATTTTAATTTTTATATTTAAAGGATTGTTCTTTTCTATTCTTATAAAATGAGGAATAATTGTTTTTGAATTTTTGATATTATGCTACACTTGTCAATTGCGTAGTCAATGAAAAAGCTTATTAATCTATTTTAAATATATATTAAATTCAAAAGTAAAAGAGATAAAAGTCAAAATTTTATCAGAACTAACTTTAAAGTTTACTCATTATAATAAAAAGTATGTTTTAACTTTTGAAACGAAAAATAAAGAAGTTTTTAAAAAAAATAAATTGAAATTGACTCATTGTACAAAAATTAAAAATATATAATAATGTACAAGATATTTCAAAGCATATACTAAATTTTCCAACGAATCAAGGTAGTCAATGGTTGAAAAGTGTGCCGGAATATATGCAAAGTTGTTAGTACTACTATTTGACTTCTCCCTCTAAAAAAATCATCAACAAAACATCATATTTGAACACTATATCGTTAGAATTGTGATTAGAAAGTCACAAATGATGTTTATACATACAAATTATAAACGTTTAAACATTTTCATTACTAATTTAATGAAGAATTATTATTTACAGCTTTGAATATAGGTCATAATTACTTAGCAACAGCCCTTTTTGCTTTTAAGATGTGGTGGGTTAAATAGATGTTCTTCAAAATCAAAATATTGATAATGACCATTAAATATGGGCCAAACCTTTTTAATGGTTTTGTTTTGTTTTGTTTTTCAATGTTCCTCTTTTGATGAGCTTTTATTCCATCAACTTAACTTTTCTCACTGTATCATGTGCAATAATGAAGATGAATGAATGAAAAATGAAAAGAAAATGAAATAAGAATAGTGTGTATAAATATTTGCAGATTTAGTTAAGTGCGAAGGCAAAGGTTTAGGAGGTGAAAGATGATGATATGAAAGAATATTAAAGATGAGGATTGTTAGAGATAAGGCTTCAAAAATATAATGGACCACCATAATAACTTTCTTACATAATCTTTATGCTGCAAATAATTGTGTGGTCCATTATTTGGTTTGCAATAACTGGTCCTATTTCTTGCTTTACATCTTCATTTGAGAAGAAAAAGAAAACAAAAATTTACAAGAGAGGGAGAGAGAGAGATTCTTCTTTATAGATTTTTTTTACTGTCTTCATATATTAATCTATGAATTATAAAACTTTATATAAAGTTTAAACTAATTAATAGTTCTACTTTACTTGGAGAAAAGATGCGTAATTTAAAATATAAATAAATGTTTATATAAACTTCGATACACAGAATTAAAATATCGAATGTTTTGATAGTTAGTTGGTTAGTTTCATATTTAGAAAGTTATTACTAAATGATATACGGACAGTTGGACACACAGGTGTATGACATATATAGTAGGAATGTTGTGTTTTTTTTTTCATATCAAAGTAAAAGAAGAAAAAAAATAAATAAATCATATAAATAAGTCATATATGTTGTCTACAATATTAAAACTTACCGGATTATTTAAAACGTTTAAATGACTTCTCTAAAGTTTATCATTGTTGAATTTTGCAATAAGGTTTAATAATTAATATTAACATTTAAAAAAAACACGTTAACAATTACAATTTCGAAGTCAGAACAGTGTACGTTAGCAATCTCAACAAAAAATCTACTCTAGTGCATTCACTTATTTTTTTGAAAAAAAAAATACATTATTAACATAGACATTAAATATATTTTAAAATAATTGTTAGAATTTATTAATAATGTAACATTTCAAGCTTAATATAACATACAGCTCTATATATTATCAGCAATTACTCCTATAATTGAATTGATCCAGATTGTAAGCTTCTTAATTGATTGGACCTATAAAACCTTAAAACATTCACCAAAATAACTAAATGAATACAATATAGATAGAGACTTTAAAGCAAAAAATAACTTACTCTGAAACAAACCCTTATTATTGCTTAGTCCCATTTTGATAATAGAATTTGTTTAAGGAAAAAACTAGAAACTGTTTCAAAGAACTAAAGAATACACAGAAAAAGAAATAAGAAAATGGACACGGGAGGAGTTTGAAATAAAAGTAAATGTTGAGGGACTTACCAAAAATATTCATTCTACAGAGCAAACCAACATACATTAACAAGTCTAAATAATATATATATAAAATGAAGTCCTTTTATAATCGTGAACATTATTATTATTATTTTCATTATTATTGTAATTATAGTTATTAATAACTACAATGATAATAATAAGAACAATAACGAAGAAGATACCATCAAAGTAAAAATTGTAAATTTCTAATAAATGAATAGTAATAGACTTGGTGTGCACATTAAATTAGTTGGTCTCTATGTACCTAATATGTTACGAATTTGATTTTTGTGAGTAAATTAATCTAATTCACTACTTACCACAAGTTAAAGCTAAGAAAGAAAAACAATTCAACCCAGTTTACTTTATGGTGAACTAGGAAAATTCAACCCAGTTGTTCTCACTCTACATTGGAAAATAATGTGTTCATCCATTTGAAAAAAAAATGTAGCAATCTAAGAAATCAACAACTCCTACTGTTTTTTTGTAAAACTAATCAATAGTTAAACAAGGTTAAGCGTAAACAAAATTAAGTGTTATATCAATTGTAAATGGTTGGATAAAGAAAGTGCGAGTAGAATGCCAAATCAGTGAACATGGCAATTTTCAAACATTACGAGCGTACAAAAAACAAAATTAATTCCATACGTGCAACACATTCCTATACGATCCCTTACGTGTGGGAACAAAATTAAATTGCCTTATGGGTGTTTGGTAAAATATTTCATCTAAATTATAAATAAATTTGGTAGAATAAATGTTTTATAAAATTATTTTATTTGTGTTTGGCAAAACAACTTCTTTTAATAGCTTTTAATTATTTCAATAAATTATTCATATAAGAGTTTCAAAATAATCTATTCAAATAGAACTTATATTTTAATATCTTATTTATTAAACTAATCTTAGAAAAACTTAATGTCCTTACTATGATTTTTGGATTATTGTTTTATAGTTATGTTTTTTTTTATTAGTGAATTATTTTTCACTTCTATATTTTTATTGTTCAAATTTTAACTAAAAAAATATTAGTTTAAATTATAATAAAAATAACTTTTTAGAAAAATATTACTTGAAATTTAATTCATATAATTTTTTTAGATTATATAATGTTTAAAATAAATTTAAAACATTAATTATAATTGTTGAATATGCAATTATTTAATTTAATAATTAATCATGTCTTTATTTATATTTTACAACTTTAAGTTAATTGATAGTTAGTTTTATCAAATACTTCTATTATAGCCTTGTAGCTTTTTTTAGTTTTTATATAGTTTTATAGATTATTTTAGCTATATATATATATTCTTACACGTGTTGTAACACTTTTATTCATATAGTTGTATCACATATGCAATTTAATTTCTATAGTTGTAGCTGATCCTTAAATTAATTCCATACCTATAACACAGTCTTACTTTAATCTTTTACATATAGGAAAAAAATAAATAGTACATTATATATGTAGAAAAATTAAGAATCTACCGCATATAAACTTTTATATATAGGGATTAAATTAAAAATTTGTCACAGATAAATATATTATATTATATGTTTAAGTTAGATTAATGGAAAAATGAGTTAAATACAATCATTTGGTGTGTTCCCTTTTCAAGTTAAAATTTGGGGTTGCAAGTTAAAATTCTACACAATCCAAATCCAAAGGTAATTGAACTTTAGCGAAATTAATCAACAATCTAATCATTAAAAAAAAATATATCAGCGAATCCCCATGGTTGCATGTTGGTTTCAAAGTCATTGGGGATTTGACTTAAGGACTTGGATTTCGTGAGGAATAAATTAGGCCATGCCGGTGATTTGATCTTTTTATTTTGCGGTGTCTTTTCTCATCAACCAATCGGAGCATTAGGTAAAACTTCAATGGGGGAAGTGTTTCAAAGGAATGCTTCAGAAGTAGGATTTTAAGATTGCTAGCTATATATAGTAAGAAAAATATCTTTATCTATGTCAAAATATGAATAGATTAAATTATTTATGTGCTAAAGTGAAGATACTAAAATCCCCATAAATAAATCATCTAGATCTTATATATATATATATATCTTATTTATTTGTTTTCTTGAAAGTGACATTTTAGCTTTCTTAAAAGTTTACACTACAAGGACATTCGTGTTTTTAAAATATATTTACATACCAATTCTATTAAAATGAGTTTGTTATATTTTTAATCGATAACATACTTTAATACATCTTCTTATATACAGAATATCAAATATAAAAATAAAGGATTTGATAAAGATTCACATTGATAGATCCAATAAATCTAATTAGGATATACTGAATATCACTTTAGAAAATGAATTTTAAGTTTAATTGATTCTTACAAAAGTGACTTAGTATAATAATATTTACATCTTATATGTATATATAATTTAATCTTATATTTAAGACCGTATTTGGTTCTGAGATTAAATTTACACAGAAAGTTAGAAAACGAGAAAGTATCATAAAAGTACGTAACTCAAAAGATTAATTAAAGACGTAAAACGAGATAAAAAAAATTAGGCTATTACACATAATTAACACACAATTTACAACACTACATCAAATTAATTTTGTGATCATAGTTTAATTATTATTATTTTTATTATGATTATTATTATTAAGAATAATATAATAATATTAAAATAATAATAATATTATTATTATTATTAAAAATAGTATTATTAAAAATAATAATATTAATAAAAATAATAAAATTAATAATAATATTATTATTATTGTTGTTAATAAAATATTAATAATATTAATAATCATAAAATAATTACGATTTTATTTAAATAAAAATTATCTACAGATTTTTATTTTATCTAATTACTTAAAAATTTGTTGATAAATTTTATAAATAATTATCTACCACAAAATTTATAAATAACAAATCTGTAAGTAAAATATTGATATGTAATAATTATTAGATAAATAATTTTTTTTAATGGAATATATTTTTCTATGTTTTTCTACAGCAAATTCAAAAAAAAATTGACCAATGTATAAAGGAGAATAAACTCATGAACCAATACTAATGAAAGATAAATTAGAGAATATTAAATACTGTTCATACACTGGAAGTGTTCGATATATCCCTTTAATTATAATATTACACATGAATTAATTAAATTTTATATTGTCATAATTATGTCCGTTTATTTTGGATAAGGTATATACATATTATATGAAGTTTGATATTAAAAAGATGACACGATATTAGACTGATGGATAATTGAAATTGTACGGAGTTACTTACCCACGTCGCGTCCGATTGAAATACTGACGCATTAGCCTGCACAAATACCTCACTTCAAAAAGAAAAAAAAAACAAACAAATAATGACGTTAAACAATAAAATAAAATACTTAATTAAGACACATATATGAAATATCTTTTCAAAAAGTTTGCTTTTAATTAAATTAAAAATCAGAAATGATGGATGTAGTAACTGATACCATCAATGTTTGCTGATTTCTTACCACAAATTATTAATAATTTTTGTAAAATAATTAAAAGCTGTTTAAATCCTGTTTAAATTGAAAGTATAAAAATAATGATACACTGTCATTTTCTAAATACTAGACATGAATTTGTGCTTGACTTTTTCTGTGGTGTTGTTTGTCGTCACTCCTGCTTGTATGACAAACGTCACATCTCTGCATCCAAAGCACGTATCTGAAACAGTTTCTTAATTAATTGTGTGTGAATTAAGTTACTCCAATTCTGAATTCTGAATTGATGAGAGGCTCATGCCTAACTAAGCCTATTTGGCTATTAAATGTAGATCTTTCAAATTTGAATTTACTGTGTGAACACGTGCAAGGTGAAGGAAAGTGCAGGAATAGGGGTAGCTTATTGGTGAGAATTATCAGAATTAAAATAATAATAAAGCTTAAAAGTAAGAAGAAGAAGAAGGAGAAGAACCAAGTTCATCTATCCAATCATGTAATTGAGGAACTAGAAGGTCACATCATATTGGCACAGTGTAATGTTTTAGGTAGGGACAGAAAGTTGCCCATCAACTCACTGTTCAGGGTTTAACCTAAGTTCAGCTCTATCTTAATCACCACAAAACAAGTTAACTCCCATCTTAAGTAACCCTACATGATTATCTAAGATAACTGCATTGCACCACATTTCTGTGATTATAATATATATTATCTTGTTAATTAATCCTCAACCAAAAGGAAAAAGAAACAATTATCCTTTGACAAGGATGTATCAATATGCTGATATTGGACAAGATGGAGGAATGAAAGTCCACTATTGTTATAGAGAAAAATGTGCTCCCAAATGATAGCTTTTAAAGTTTGGTTCAAAGGGAATGTTAATAGTTTTATTGACTTAGGTGGAAGTGCAAATGTTTCTAAATCAAGGGATAGAGACAAGGAGTATAAGAATTGGACTTTTATTCATATACCCAATCTTATACTTTCAATCAGGATTTGCATATAAATAAAAACTATTAGAATTTGATAATAATATTTTAAACATAGACTAAATCTCGCATGTATATTTTGCACATAAGGTTTCTTTTTGACACACATAAGCACTACGTACCCTTTTGTTCTAAAAAAAAGTATCATGCAAATAATCATAAAAATGAGAAAATAACCTAATTATTTTTAACCTACATAGACGCTTACTCTTTTATGCTAAACAAAGTTACAAGTAAATACAAGACTAACGAAATAGCCTACTTATATTTCATTGAAATCTTTTTCTAACATAAGAAACTAAATTCTTAAGATTAAAAGATAGCATGTTAGAAACTATAAGGCTAATAAAATGATCTGATACCCATTTAATCATGATAAAATTAATTATTAGTTCTTATCATAAATTTTGTGGGACCATCTCTATTTATTTTTTCCTGTCACACAGGCTCTCTCCTCTTCATCGCGTTTGTTCTTTTGTAACAGTCACGGGAGGTCTCACTCATTGAAAATAATATTTTAATGTTAACAGTGTTTTCTTGAATTGTGATCTAATGCAACCTTGAAAGAAACTATCCAAATTATCGATAATATTATAAATTATACACAATTAAAATTTTGGAAAAAAATATGTAACCACAATAGTAAGAAATTAATATTTTGCACCAAAATTTATGCTTAGAATCAAGACTTGTGAATTAAAAAAGAAACCACGTCTCAATTTTCAATACTAAGGATCTCAATTTTCAGTACTAATGCTCTCTCTAACTGGAACACGAGGATCAAAATGCCCAAGTTGAAAAAGTGAAAGTCAGAATCTCGTTTTCATAAATGTTTCTAAATATATACACGGGGAAAATATTTCGATTGTAGACTCTGTCATGTAAAAAGTGAGATTCCATTTTAATGTGTTTCATTCGTTTATGAAAAATTAAATTAATATCTATGTATAAACTTCGAATGCATCACACCTAATATGGAATAGAAGCCTTTCAACCATCTATATTCCACTTTAGCTGAAGAACAAAATATTGTTTGTTGTTTTTTGATCTTCTAAAAGATTGGCTAATGATCCAAAAATGGAATAACTGCTCAAATATGATTGTATTAAAGGAAAACATGTCTAATCAAAGTCACGATATCATATAAATTGATATCACAATCAACATGCAGTAGAATACATTATCCTCCTATATGTACATAATAAAATACAGACCAAGTAATCGTCAATAAATTAGCCTTTCTAACATGTTTGTGTACTAAATTAACAATGAATGGTGTGTGATTTTATTCAATAGTAATCACAGTGAACTTAGTTCCCAACCTTGTAACTTCAAAAAAAATATGTCTAGAACACACTTATAATTTTCGTACAACTTCAATTGAAAAAAAAAAGTATTCTTTTTTTCAGTTTCCCAAATCTTTCTTATGAAGTACATCAATAATGTTAGTCAAGCAGGTTTAAGCATAATTACTAATCCAATTTTCTATGAATGAACAAAAAATGGATTTTTACTTTGTACATGACACCATTCATAACAGAGATATTTATTCAAGTGTATTAGAATATTTCCCAATTAAAACTAATATTTCATTGTTAAAACTGAGTTTTTGTGGATTGTTGCGTAAAAGCACATCTTACACAGTGACATCTGAAATTTCTCTACTGGTAGAACTTGCGAGGAAGAGATTCTTATTGAAAACTTCAATAAAAACTCGGAAACATGACCTTAAAAAACTAAATTAAGTATTTTTGACTTAACATCTATTTGGATCAATATGTCTACCATAAGCAGCACACACCCAACATCCTCTTTGCATATATTTTTCTTTGGGATATTACATAAACATTTTTTTAATTATTGAGACAATATATTATTTTATCAAAATATATAGTTGGAGTATTTTATCAAAAAAATAGTATCCTATGATTCATTTATTTATTTTAAGTTTATACTTGTGTATCAATAACCGATAATTTGTTTCAACATATGAAGAAGAAAATAATAAAAACAAGAAAATAAAAATAATTCAAATTCTTTCAAATTTCTCATAAGGTAACATCCAGCTTTAACTCAATAAAATAAATACATTTTCAGACAAATTGCTTTGCCCAACGACTTCAAACAAAAATTATGTCTTGGAGTGCTAGTAAAGAAATGCATTTAGGTCATGTCAATGCTAATTAACTGTAAGCTACAGTTCTGTCTCTTTCATCCATATCAAAAATACCACAAAGTGGATTTATATTTCATAAAATGGTGACTTAAAACAATTTTTTCTTTTGAGTGCTTTCTCTCTAACAATACTTCGAGTTTACCCATGGGTGATTCATATACAAATCCAATGAGTCAA
>Ga0099825_1009217_pt1 | contig 11355 bp, 14 predicted proteins | sample SiratroredBW_FD_76838 | JGI IMG/M metagenome (GOLD analysis project Ga0099825, IMG submission 76838) | Root nodule microbial communities of legume samples collected from California, USA - Siratro red BW | ecosystem: Host-associated > Plants > Roots > Nodule | place: USA: California | collected...
ATTAATGCTGTGGGTTGGTCTCCTAAATTTTCATCTAGAAATCTCAAATTTGCCAAGATTTTTTTTTTTCCATTTTACTCAAGTGAAGGGGTTTTTTTGGTCAAGTTGTTTTTATTTTTGTAGTTTTTTCTTTTTTTTTTTTTTTTTGACTTAGTAAAATTTTGTTTAAAGGTTTCTAAATCGTCTATATTTACCATATGGTTTAGTAAATAATACACAATGTCTACTATATTGGTAAATAGTCTCAGTAGATAGTCCAGTCACTTAGTGTTTATTAAGACATGAACCATTTAGAGAACCCACTTAATTGACATTCCAACTCAGTAACCAGAGACATTGTTTATGCTTGTCATTTTCAATTATATTTTCATTCTTTTATGCTCCTACCGTTGGAACTTTGAAGCTCGTACCTATTTTGCTCATTGGTTGTCATGCCTTTACTTCGTCACCGTTTGTCTTGCCTCTACTCACGTCTTGTGTCACAACCCTTGCTCCAGCCCATAATACAACACTTACCATCGTCCTTCACACATGTTGCCGCATTGCCATTGTCGCACTTTGTTCCTACGTTCTTGTTGCATATGTTGTTGTTTCAGAATCACGACTTTACACCAATATGTCATTATTAAATATGTCATTATTAAATGAAGTTCCCCAATAAGGATTGGAGATAAAACTATCATTGTAATCCCTTTAAACAACGACAGGTCTAACATTTACTGAACGATATAACCTATAGCAAGCTTTATCAACAACGAGAATAGAACCGTTTTTAAAATCCTCTTTAATCATTGTTAAAAATCCTCCTTCCAGTAGTGTACATTATTTTTATGTGTGATTTCTCTTATTTTTTTTCTTACATTTACCTTGTACCTAATTATTGTTTCCAAGATTTTTTTCATTATCATTTATGCGTTAGACGCTTCTGAGTGAATTTGTGATTAAGTTATTTTAGAAAAAACTGGAGTGGTGAGTGCCGGATTCAATCACTACAACTTTCACAAAGTATGAGGTTGAAAACTTCACTAGTTCGAATTATTTCAGATTGTGAAGGTTGAGGATGTGTGCGCTTCTAGTTTAAAGACCTCCTTAAAACTTTGGAAGGTGAGTATAAGCTTAATATAGTCATGGCAAAGGAGGACTAGGAAAACTATTAGAGAAGACTCACAACACTATTATTCTTAGCCTTGGAAACAAGGTGTTCAGACAAGTCTCAAAGGAGAAGACTGCAACAAGGCTATGGACTAAGCTTGAGAGCTTATACATGACAAAGTCTTTGGTGAATTATTTGAATCTAAAGCAAGCATTACAATTATATAAGATTAGTAGTGAGAAAGTAATTAGTGAACAACTCAATGAATTTAACAAGATGATTCTTAATATGGAGAATATTGTCCTTCATTTTGATTATGAGGATTAAATGTTATTGTCATTATGTTCTTTGCCTATAAGACGTATGATATTTTCAAGGAAACTTTGTTATATGAAAGAGAGACTATCTCTCTTGAAAAGATTCAAGATACTCTAAACTCGAAGAAACTATATAAGAAGTTTGAAGTTAAGGCGTTTGTTGTTGAAGATGACCTTATAGTAAAGGAAGATTGTCTATAAATAATAATAGAAAAGATAGAAAGAAGTTATAGTCGAGGACACACAGCAGTAGAACAAATGTTCTATTAGATGTTACTATTGCAAAAAAATAGTCACACCAAAAGGTTTTGTCCCGAAGAAAAAAAGAAGACAACCTTGACAAATAGTCTAAATCTGGCATACAGTCTCCTGTTGATTGTCTTTATATATATATATATATAAGTCACAACAGTTACACCACTTCAACTTTCTCATCATACATTCATTACTATTATTTTTATTATAAGTATTATTATTATTATTATTATTATTATTAAATATAATATTATTATTAATACCAATAATATTAACATTATTAAAAATATCATTAATAATAATATTAATATAATAATAATATTATTAATAATAAAATTAATATCAATATTAAAAATAGGCCACATTAGCTGTCATTCTATACAATCAAATTTGACTATAGAAATTTCTGTTAAATTGTTAAGATTTAGTGCTGGATTGTTAATAATAACTAAGTCCGTTTAAATTCGACATTGAAATACGTAGTAGAAAAAGTATAAACATAGGATACTTGGGTATAGAAAGATCATCTTCTATTTGGTTTAGCAAATAGCGATAAAGAAACTTAACGACTAGAACAAATTGGTTCTCACTGTGGGGCAGGTAAATTTTCCTACCTTGAGAGAAAAAACTCTGAGACAAAAGCCTTTGAGTGAAAAACCTTGAGAGAGAGACCCTGAGCAAAACACTTTGTGAGAAACCTTGGACAAATGAGAAATAATAGGCAACATACACCACTAAAAGAAACGATGACTCGCCAACTCTTCAACGAATTTTGGAAAGTATAGCCGAACTACAATGGAGCAATGAAGAATTCACGAAGCGAGCGAAAGACCAAGAGAGACAAAGAAGAAGCTCGCATTAAGCAAGAGCGCTTGAGAGAGTCAACACACTTTGAGCAAGAGGGGAAGAAGCGGATGAAGCACGTCATCAGATGGAGGAAGAGTATGTTAACATGCTCATAATCCTGAGGAAGTTTAATAAGGTCACACTTAGTCATTAATAATATGTGTTCTTCAAGAAAAAAAACTTTTAGATATTTATGTATTTTGATATTTAAGTCTAATGAAATTGTTGTCTTCAAATGTGGTCGAAAGGCGTGATACTAAAACTGGCCCTCGAATGATGCGTTCCTAAACTAAAACGGGTCACCAAATGGTATGTCCCTAAACTAAACGGGTCACTAAATGGTGCGTCCTAAGCCAAAGGAGTCACCGAATGGTGCATCCCTAAAGTGGCCACCGAATGGAGCGTCCCTAAACCAAACGGGTCATCGAATAGTGCATTCCTAAAGTGACCATCGAATGGAGCATCTCTAAACTATAGAGGTGCAAACAGTAAGCCATTTTTTACTTGAAAGTTATATAAATACGTACCCATCAAGAAAGGCCCAATTAGGGTGTGTAGTTTAACTACAAAAAACCATAACACACATATACTGTCATTCTATAGAACCAAATTTGACTATGGAAGTTTTTGTTAAATTATTAAGATTTAATACTGGATCGTTAATAATAACTAAGTCCATTTAAATTCGACATAGAAATACATAGCAGAAAAAGTATAAATATAGGATATTGGGATATGAAAAGATCATCTTCTATTTGGACTAGCTAAGAGCGATAAAAAAACTTAACGGATAGAACAATTAGTAATTACATAACGTTAATAATAATAATTATTATTATTATCATCATTATTATTATTATTATTAGTAATATTAAAATATTAGTAATGTTAATAGTAATAATAATAATTTTAGCAGAATCAATTATTAATATTATCTAAGAAAAAATTCATAGGTAATTAAATATGGAACCAATTAATAATTATTTGGATTTGGATCCGTATGTAATTACCTACGAGTTTTTTCATAGGTAATAAATTCGTAGGTAAAATCTGTAAGTAATGCTAAATTTGCCTACGGATTAGAATCCATATAGAATCCATATGTAATTATCTACGGATATTTTCGTAAATAAAATTCGTAAGTAAAATTCGTAGATAAAATATGTATGAAATAAATCTATATATAAAATCCGTAAATAATACTAAATTTACCTACGAATAAAAATTCGTATGTTATATACGTAAATAAATCGAGAATTTCTTGTAGTGTCTATTCTTATAATATCAAGATGAAGCCTTTGAAAATTTCAAGATTTAGAAGCACCTAGTAGAGAGCCAAACTGTAAGATAGTAAAGAGATTCAAAAGTAATAATGATGTTACATTATCGTCAGAATTGTTTAACACCTTTTGCAAAATTGACAGTTACAAGCATTAGATCATAGCAAAACCTCCTTAGCAAAATGACTTAGTTAATAGATTTAATAAGATCATTGTAAAAAGAGTGAGATATGTGTTGCTTAGTAATGAAGTTTTAAAAGTGTTTTGGACTACTTTGTACTTGATCAACAATATTTATAATCAATATTTATATTAATAGTCTATTGATGTCAACTATAATAAACTATAATAAATATAAATAGATCAACCTTAATTTAAATAGATATAAATATTTAAATTAAATATATAGTTGATGAATATTTATTACAAATAATTAGATCGATATTGACTAAGATGACCCTCACTTAAATAAAAATAATTGTAAAATATAAATATTTTTAATATCCACACTAATTTTAATACATATGAAAAATAAATTAAATTAAAAACAATTATATCAATATTCATTTAATAAAAGTTAAAATAAATTAGATTAAATTTTATTAATTTTATATTAATCAAATAAATATAATATTAAAATTAAATAAAATTAATGCTAGTTAGAATCATTAATTTAATAAATATTTTGAATAACACACTAATTTTATTAATTTTTTATTATATCATTAAATTAAAGTCGATATAGCCTACTCTATTTGAGGTGATTTGATTAGGTAATTAACGTTATATTTTCATAACTAATTGTTAAATTATATAAATAAATTTAAGCCATATTTTGAAGCTCTATAAACAAACTTTGACAAAATTAGTTTTACAAAATTTCAGCTTCACGAATAGAAGAATATTGAGAGAAAAAGGTTAATAGATAACACACGAGATGGAGTTTTTGCTGGTGATGATCAAGAGTTTTCCTCGGTCCTAGTTTGTCTCCGGGGTGGCTTTATATAAGTCAAAAGCAAGGATAGAGGTAAGTCCATTTTAAAATTATTGTATTTTTATTGAAAAATTATCGTTAGGATTTTTAAAGATAGAGACTTTGTTTTATCCTGATTCATCGTTGTTGGGAAGGAGGAGAAACTCCTCTCGAAGAGTATTTATAGGAGTTTTAAGTCTGACCAAACTCTATTGAATATTAGTTTCATCATTAGTCTAAAGGACCTTTAGTGCTGATAAAAAAACAAAAGACCTTTAGTAAGTGAGAATACTAACATTCTCTGATGGAGTTAAAGACTCTAATTAATGTTTTTAAAAATATGTTATGGGTTATTATTTATTATTTTTTTATTCATCAAATATCAACGTTAATCTTATTTGGATGGTATATTGTCGTTTTTCCATATTTTATGTATTTTCCGTTCTTTTGACTGTGTGTCATGTGATTATTGTAGAAAATTTTTTTAAATTAATTTTGTTTTGGGATTAAAATCGATGTATTGTTGAAAATGAATGTCGTTTTAGGTTGGTCGTAGAATTGATGGAAGAACTTTCTTAATCCATTCTAAAATTAAATTTAATGCATCTTGGTCTTGGAAATATGAACTTGCATGCGTTGGGAACTTATTCTTAACGACATTGATAAGTTGGCAAAACCTTTTAACGACGCCATTATCAAAACTCTCTTCCTTTGAGTTTGATATTCTCATTATCAATATCCTTGTGCTCCTTCTTATTCCTTCCTTCTCCTCGCGTTTGAACTTGGACAGTATACACTTTAGAAGTATCTCTGCTGCAGAAAGTGACTGGATTTATGAGATTGTTAGTGAACAAAAAATTCTTGAGGCAATTAAACAATGAAAAAGCTCCAAAAGCCTTGCCCATATGGTTATAACTTCTATTTTATCAAAAATAACTGGGGTATAGTGAGGCCACACATACTTAGAATAGTGTTATGCTTTCAAGAGATGGGCCACATTCTGCATGGGTATAATGCGTCATTTATTACATTGGTGCCTAAGAGAAATAATCCGACCAATCTTAATGACTTCAGACCCATCTCATTGGTAGGTTGTGTGTATAAAGTGATTTTTAAGGTCTTGGCAAATAGAATTAAGAGGGTCTTACCATTAGTGATAGATAAGAGTCAGTTGGCATGTTTGAGTGGTAGGGGCTTGCTTGATAGTGTACTTGTAGCTAATGAGACTGTTGACTATCTTAAGAGAGGTAAACTAAGATGAGCATGTTTGAGTGGCAGGGGCTTGCTTGATAGTGTACTTGTAGCTAATGAGACTGTTGACTATCTTAAGAGAGGTAAACTAAGATGAGCGATAATAAAACTTGATTATGAGAAAGCATACGACTCTGTGGGTTGGGAGTTTCTTGGATATATGATGAGAAGATTAGGGTTTAGTACTAAATGGATTTTTTTGGATAAAATCCTACATAGAGTTTGCCACAGTTTCGGTTATGGTGAATGGAAGCCCAACCAAACAATTTAAACCTAGGATGGGGCTTAGATAAGGTGATCCTTTGGCACCATTCTTATTTATTATAGTGGCTGAGGGTCTGGCTGGCTTAGTAAGGACTGCATTGAGTAAGGGCATTTTAGAAGGGGTTAGGGTTGGACCCAGATGTGTTGAGATTAATTTGTTACAATTTGCTGATGATACTTTATTCTTTTGCCAACCTAAGATCAATAGCATTATCGCGATTAAAGCTGTTTTGAGATGTTTTGAGATTGTCTCTGGTCTCAAGGTAAATTTTCATAAAAGCTTCTTTGGATCTGTAGGGGTATATGTTGAAGATACGTCCATTTCTCTAAGTGTCTTAACTTTATGCAAATGGAAATCCCTTTTAGGTATTTAGGAATGCCTATTGGTGGTAACCAAAGATTAGTGTTGTTTTGGGACCCAATAGTAGCAAAAATTAAATCTAGATTGTCTAGGTGGAAGGGTAAGCTCCTCTCAATGGTTGGAAGAGTGTGTCTGAATAAGTTAGTGTTAAATGCTCTACCCCTTTTCTACCTATCTTTTTTTAAAGCCCCAAGTATTGTTTGTATACAGGTAATAAAACAAAATTCTCAATTTCTATGGGGGTGGGGATAAAAGGGGAGGAAAATAGCTTGGGTAGGTTGAAAGAAAATTTTCACTACAACAGATGTGGGTGTATTAGGTATTAAAAATATAAGGAAATTTAATGAAGTATTGTTGGCAAAATGGAAGTGGAGGTTAGGGACAGAGGAAAAGGGGGTCTAGAGGGAACTAGTTGAATCCAGGTATGGCTCTTGGCGTGATATGAATAAAATCAGTGCTGTAGGAAACCAATCTAACTGGTTTGATGATAATGTGAGATGAGAGATTAAAGGTGGGAAGAAGATTAGGTTTTGGGATGACAGGTGAATGGGTGAACAATCACTAAGAGACAAGTTCCCAAGATTGTATGCTATATCGTTGTGTAAAGATAATGTACTAGATGATTTGGGTAAGTGAGAAAGTGAAGCTTGTCATTGGAATCTAGAGTGGAGATGGGAGATGTTCACTTGGAAAAAAGAGAACTTACAATAGTTACTCGATCTTCTTCACAGTTCTCATTGGAAGGGGCACGATCCAAGTGGTGTAGATAGCTGGGTAAGGACTTAGGATAGTATGAAGGTAGGGTACCTAGTTATGAACAAGGATGAAAATCTATCTTGCATATGGATGGTCTGAATCAACTTTGAAAGCTAAAAGTGGAACCTACAACACAGATTTGTGCATGAAGAGCTTTGTTGAATAGATTACCTACAAGAGCAAATCTAATGAAAAGGAGAATGACACTTAGAAGCAACATGTGCCCGTTGTGTAATAAGCATACGAAATCTACCCATCACTTGCTCCTTTCATGTGAAATGACACAAAAAGTATGGGATACTTGCGACAAATGGTTAGGTATCTTATCTGTTAGACACTATTCCGTTATTAATCATTTTAGGAGTTTTTATAAGGTTGGTTGTAGTAAAAAAGCTAATGTTGTTTGAAAGGATATGTGAGTAGTTATTTGGAAGGATATGTGGGTAGCTATCATTCGGGACATTTGGCTCCACAGAAATAGGATTGTGTTTAAAAATGGCATTGTAGATTGCGAGGAAATTTGTTACCTTGTGCAAATTAAAGGATGGTCTTGGGCAAAGTATAGAAATCCAGGAATACATTTTTCAATCTCAGATTGGTATTTGAGTCCGGAATCATGTCTGACGTTTGAAATTACATAGTAGGCAATGAGGTGTGAAGAATAGAATATAGTGGGGACTGTAGGTCATTTGTAAGGACTGTATTCTATCTCTTGTAGGTTGGTGAGTCACAGTCTAAGGTTTAGCTGTTGTAATAGAGTGTTGCGGTTGATAGAGGAATGAGAAATTGTAAGGAGACCTGGAATATGTGTGTGAAAACAAAGGGAAACGTCTCTGTCATAGGACTAGTGGGCAAGTTTTTAGCAAATTCATTTTTCCCATACTTCCCAGACACTAATATTGTACGTGTCTAATGACATTGTAGTTGGAGGATGGTTCCTTGTTTTTGAATGTTGCAGGATGGTTCCTTGTTTTTGCATGTTGCTTAACTTTCTGGATGTATTCTTTTGTGAAAATATACTAGGTGTTTAGATATATATCACTTTTTAGTTGGTGTTTGTAAGACTTAATGTTTACATCTTTCAACTTATAATCTCTACTTGTAATAGGGTTGGAACATCCCTTAAATGTTCCTTTTAATTTATTTATTCATAGCTATTAAAAAAACAATTTCCACCACAACTTTAAGGTCTAATCCCTTACCGAGTGTTGTATCTTCAACCTTATTTCTATGGACACCAACCTGGATTGCAATGGAGAGTAACCTTATCTTCATGAAGAAGAATATGAGGTGCACCCACATATGTATGAGAAGCATACACTGTTACATTGACTTATCTGACATTCATCACGGGACAATTAATATCACTAATAATAATTTATCTAACAATAGTTGTCCTACCAAAAATCAAACTTGTGACTTTAATTTGGATATCAATTGTTGGATCTAGTATTTACCACTAGATAAAAAACAATAGCTTATGGTCAAAATACAACTCTTATTAATTAAGAGTCTAGCAACCCAAACACCATGATTTGATTATGACTTGACCTTTCTAGTCTCCACTATAAGATAATTGATATCACCCAAAAAAAAAACTTAATAAATATCAAGTGAGAAATAACTATACACACTATAAAAAAAAGTTAAATTATCTATGAAAATTACATACGGATGAAAATCCGTATGTATGTAAAATTTATATTACATACAAAATTTTATCTACGGATTTATATTCGTATGTAAAATCAACATTACATATGGAATTATCTACGGATTCAAATTCCTATATAAAATCAACATTACATACATATTTTTATATACGGATTTGCATCTAGGATATTACATACGGATTTAATCTGTATGTAAATTCATATGCAATATAATCTATACTAAAAATCAACATTACATACAAAATTAAATACGGATTTTTTTTCCAAGGTATTACAAACGGATTTAATCCGTATGTAAATTCATATATAATATAATCCATATTAAAAATCAACAGTGTATGAAATTACATACGAATTTCTATCCAGACTTATTAAATAAAATTTATATTCGTATAAAAGTTCATATATAAATATTTATATTATTATTATATAGAAATTATAATTACAATAATAATAATAATAACAATAATTATAATAAGAATGCTAATAATCATATTATGATAATAATATTGCTCTGGTTTAGTAGTAAGTTCAGTTCTGGTGGTACATGTTAATAATATTGATAATGTTAATAAAACTAACTAAAATAATTCTAAAAAATAAATATGCTAAAAGTAAAAATAAGATATAAAGATAGTAATAAAATTGAAAAAAAAATGTAAATAATTTTTTTAAACAATATTCGTTATATACAAAATAAATCCGTATATAATTACCCACGAGCATATTACATACGGATTTTCATCTGTATGTAAATCCATATGTAAAATGATTATATACGGATTTTTGGCCATTACATACGGATTTTGCCCGTATGTAATTTCAATTTTTTTTGTAGTGACACTATATTCATCCATGAATAACTCTTATAATTTCAACTAAAAAATAATTTATATCAACATCAACTAAAAATCTCTAAATTACCCTAGTCCAAAAATAATCTCATTAGCGTCAACAAAATAATCTTACCTCATATTGCAAAAAAAAATAATCATTGTAAAACCATGATCAAACTTTGCTGGAGCAAACATTGATTAATTTTGATTGAGAAATTTCTTATTAACGTTGGTCAATAAATAATTATGACTTAGGTTCTAATCAAAATTGGTTGATAAAATCCTAAATTTCATCAATTGAAAATAATCTTTGCTTATATTAATAAAAGAAATGTGACACCGATTGATAAAATCTTGTTGATGTTGAAAAAAAAAAGCCTGACTAACATTAGTTGAAAAATAACATTATGACAACAACAACAAAAATAACTACAATTTACTTTAACCTAGAAGAAACATCCATTAACATCACTAAAGAAAATGTATAGCAAATGACGCCTTGACCTTGACCGAAGGATGTCTCAACTAGAATTAAGCCAGTGAAATCCCAACTCACATCAAGTTGAAGAGAGAATACGAAGAGAAGAGGCAAGAATTTGAGAGAGAAAAGATTATAAAAAATTTGAAATTTATACTTTTTACATTAAATTTGAAATTGTAGAATTCTAATGTACTTTTTACGTGAAATTTGAAATTGTAGAATTCTAAGAAATCAAATTATTCTCGTACATTCAAAACATTTTGTGCAGTAAAGACCCCAAATCACCTTGACACTAAAGTAATCTAGTCGACTAAGAAGCCGTGTATATTTTTTTCTTTTTAATAGTTAAGAATAAAATTAATATAACCATTTAAGAGATGTTCCAATCTTATTATAAAAAACAAGGGGTAACATTATATTTTTTTATTGTATATGATTATCAAGATTATTTTTATATCCTTCTAATTATCTCATTATTTTATATTATTTTTATTTTATATATTAATGATATATTATTTTATATACTTATCTCATTATTTATTATTATTGTTATTATTTATCATTATTATTATAATTTAGGATTATTGTTAATATTATTAAAAATATTAATAAAATTACTACCAAACTACAAGTTAGGAGGAGTTGATCACATACTTTGAATGTTGGAGAAAGCCTTTTACCACTGCGCCAACAAACAATGTGATAATATTGTGATTGTTATTATTCTTATTATAATTATATTTATGATTATGATTGTAAATATTATTAATATTATTATTATTATGATCATTAATAATATTTTTATTATTCTTATTACTATGATTTTTATTAAAAACGATAATAATCATAATATTAACAATAATATAAATAATACCAATAATAATATTAATAATATTGATAAAAATAATATTAATAAGATTCATAATAACAATAATAAATTAATAAAATTTAAAATACTAATATTATTAA
>Ga0099825_1009221_pt1 | contig 11353 bp, 9 predicted proteins | sample SiratroredBW_FD_76838 | JGI IMG/M metagenome (GOLD analysis project Ga0099825, IMG submission 76838) | Root nodule microbial communities of legume samples collected from California, USA - Siratro red BW | ecosystem: Host-associated > Plants > Roots > Nodule | place: USA: California | collected...
AAAATATAAAGACACGTGTCAATGTGTTATTGGCGAAATGAGACTGTCCCCTCCACCGAGAGTGAGAGAGAGTTGCCACGCATCGATGCCCTGTGAAACCTGCTCACACAACTTGACCACACAGCCCGTTCACTTTCCCAAACTGACCAAACCAGCTGTATTCATAATCAACGGCCCCTGATCTCTCTTCCCTCAAACAAGCCACAGATCAACGCTCCAAAAATCCCCCAACATAACCTTTCGTGTCAGTTCTTGTCAGCCTCGGATTGCTCTACCCTCACCTGCACCCGCTTTTATCCACACTCTCCTCAGGTGCTGTTCCCACTGCGCTCAATACAACTCCACCACTTACATTCGCTTTAGGGTTCTCGCTTCTCACTTTTCACTCTGCTCATTTTCTCCCTTCCTTCTTCTCTTTTTCACTTAGCACTGTTTCCGCAGTGGTTTTCATCTCCACTCTCCGGTTGTTCCGTGGAATGTTAGGGATTTTGAGAGATGGAGGGCGCGTGGCAGAGGAATTGTGAAACGCCGTTTCAGCCGTCGACGTCTGCCACGGTTTCCTCCGCACCGTCGCCGGAGCCGGTAACTTCACTCTGCTCTGTTTTTTTTTTTCGACTGAGCTGTTCCTTTCGGTGACTGTGATTACCTGTGCGTTTCGGTAGTTACAGTTTAGTTGTGTTTGACTCCGTGTTAATTACGCATTTTCATGCCAATTTCCACATGAAGAACGTGAAAGCTACTATGCATTGCTTAGAGAAAAAAAAAACGCGAGACGAGTTGTGTTGTATGATAAAGCAAACATTCAGTAATGCGATGACGAACGTACGTTTCGTGAATGTTCTAGTGCGTAACCTGATAAATTGCTTTGTTGTTCCGATGCAATGTACTTTAGCATTGTTCAACCATGATGACAATGTAAACTCTCCGTAATTTTCTTCTTGTTATTATTATCATTATTAATATGTGTATATATATTGATATTTTCCTACGAACCAATGCTCTTTAAAGAAATTATGTATTGTGTCACGTGATTATAGTGTAAGGTTTTTGTCTCGTGTTTATTATGGTTTCGAGTTTTTTACGAAATTCCTAGAGCGGAAATGGGGGTCTTGGAATAAAACGTCTATGTTTGCACGTATATACACTCCTTGAATTAGTATTTGGTAATGAAACTTTAGTTGAGATATAATAGTTGGTTGTGTAACTTTATCTATTTTTTTTATACGAACAAATGCTATTTAAAGGAATCATGTATTATGTCAAGATTTGCAAAGCGGAATTATTTTTGTCTCATGTTTATTGAGGTTATGAGTTTGTTACAAAATTCCATAGTGGGAATGGAATCTACTTGAAAAGCGTCTATGTTTGCATGTATTTAAATTTCTTAAATTAGTAAGTTGTGTATTAGTAATAAATTATTTGCTGTCACTTATAAAGAAATTTTAGTTGAGACATTACAGTAGTCTTGATTGGATACCCTAAAATTTTATAACCAAGAACATTCACAGGAAACCCAGCAAGCTCTTTTTCTTTGGAAATAATGCATCTGCTCGGGATATGCAGGTTTTCCGGTTTGAATTAAAAGATTACTGTTATGAGCAATAACATAAAATGTTAGGACCCCTGATGTCCTTAATTTTTTTTCTTAATAATGTCTTTGCTGACAATTAAGATAGAATATTTGCAGTCCAGTTTTGGAAATTGCCGACACTAGTGATGAACTGCAGAGCCGAAAGGGTTTGCATTTAGTTTGAAATTTTCAGTTTGTATGACCATTTTTTAGAGCGTATAGGTTTTATTCAACTTACAAAAATGGTATTATTAATTTGGTTTGTTTTGGATCTCATCACTGCTCCTTTAGTGCAGTAATTGTAAACTCTTTATGTGGCCTGGCCTATGATCATAACTTGTTTTCTGTGGAGGCTGCTGTTGACTAGTAGCTTCAAAATTCTTTTGAGCATGATGGGAAAGTTTTTGTAGTATTCATCTTTGGGATTAGCACTCTCATCTTCATTTGCAAGTAAAGGAGTATGAACACTTAAAAAGCGGCTTACCTGTTGGATACTTTGAATAATCCTAAATTTATTTTTCACTTTTTTCAGCTTTTTTTTTTTTTAACTTTTATAGCGTTATAGATGGAATTACTACAAATACAATTACTAGAGAAGTTGTAACATTTTATTATGTGTACAACAGCTAATGCACCCTTGCTCACTTTTAAAACAGTGATTGTCTTTTGATTTAAGGTTTGTGGTTCATATTAATTTAATTCTTTATATTTTGTGTTATGGTTATTTAATGTTCTAACAATATTCGTGCATCTATGTTGCATCTGGGTCACATGTGTCTATGTTTTATAGTCTCCAGCTTTGCATGTACTACATCATTAATAATACGTCTTTTATAATTGTTTTCTGTTTAAGATCGTTGTGTTTTATAAGTATTAGCTCTTTCTATTTTTATAGCTCTCTTTTATCATGCTTTTCTGAATAGAAGGAGATGAATGCAAGTTATTTTTATCCACAAGTTGCCCTTGGTTTAAGATCAAAATTTGTTGGAGGGAATCAAGGCCCCGTTTATCCAAGCTTTCCCCTCTCAACCACCCTTGGATCAGGCCAAGCAGATGCTGGAAATTCATGTCTGGCTCTACTTTATGGTACTCCATCCTTGTTACAGTGTGATTTTCAAAATTTGTCTGAACGCATGCTTGGCATCTCGTCTGGTGATTCTACTGATGCTATTGGGAATTATTTTGTTAGTTCTATAGAAAGTGGAACCTTCCGGACATCTGGTGTGGGGTTGATAACAGAAAATTTGATTAACTGTAACCTGCAAAGTTGGGTGAATAATTTTCCAGAGATTTCTTCTAGAGCAATGGTTGGTTTGAATAATTGTAGTAATTTTTTCTTCCACAATATCCGGGGCAGCAATACTGCTACTCAGCACACAGTTCCTGGTGGTGAGAAAGCGAGGGAACCTTTTTCTTTTCCAGGTCAGTGCCGAGGTACATGCCCTGCATTTGGTCTAAATGTTTGCTGCTCAGATATTCAGACTACACCTAATATTGCTTTAGAATGGTGCTCATCTAAGTATGCAACTTCTTTTATGAACGGGTGTCCTCGTGTGTTCTGCATGGGAAAAAGTGAGTGCTATAAGCATATAGTGTCCTATTGAATGAGATTTATCCTTGGTAAATGTATAGATAGCTCACATTTCTATTGTCAATTTAAAGGTGGCCATCTTCTTCTTAGCCATACAGGGCTTCTTGGTGTTGTTTGCTCATGCCATTGTTGTCACATGTCTGTTCTTAAGTTTTGTGAGGTAAAACCCGTCAGAACTGGTTCTATTCTATAGCAATGTTTAGCCATACCCTTCTTGAGCAGTTTATTTCACATTTTATGTACAATTAATGCTTACTGGTTTGTCTGCTCTGATGTTGCAGCATTCAGGGTTACATGGCGTTGACCCAGGGGATGCTGTTTGTATGGAGAGTGGGGAGACCATTTCACAATGGCGGAAGCTTTACTTCTTGAAGTTTGGGGTAAGACATAGCTTTCATGCAATTTATTGGTTGATGTTTCTTGATATATAATAAATGTTGCTGTGTTTTGGAGATGAGTTTTTAGCATTAGTAATTTATCTACTTGTTCTGAGAGTTGATGCTTTCCTTTGAAGTTTTTCCACTGAGCATGGGATCATAGATTTCTTTTTGCATTCTTCAAGTTTTTTCAAGATTTGAGGATGTCACATGTTCTGGTCCCAAAAATTTTATTCAGTTGCTTGCAGTTTTCTCCTTTCTATTGGAATGTTTCCACTACACATAGGCTACTGTTTATTGTTTAGGGTGTTGGGTTGGAGGGAATAGAGAAGAGGAAGGGAAATTTTTTGTCCTAATTTGGTGTAAAAATTTGGAGGGGAAGGAAGGGGTCATAAGGGAATTAAATTTCCTTCTTCATATTTTTGTCTTACCTCTAATATTGGGAGGATATTAAGAGTTAGGAAAGTGATTTATATTGTTGGACTGTGCAAATTAAATTGCCTTTATACACTGGTTTCCACGTGCGCATTCTCTAACACTGACAAACCAGGAAGCAAACCATTAAGCCGAACTTCTCCTTTGCTACAAACTATTAAATCTTGCACTCAACTTTCTGATGGATAACATGAATGGAAAATAAAACTAAGCATTTAGCACATCTTTAATTTAATATTTATTTGAATTTTTGAATGAATTGTTGAAAGCATTAATTACCAACTATCTTTTTATAAAACAAAAAATGAAGTTCAAAATTTTATATATTTACGTAAATTGTCACTAACAAGGTTTTTTTACATATTTGCTGACTGGTAACTTTTTAAAATTCTCATTAGATTTACATTCATACCATGAAACCATGAACTCCATTTCTTATTCAGTCATTCAGTCCTGTTTTTGTATGTGCATTGTTGCATGGGGTAAAATAGAAATTAGAAAGTAACATCAATAACTTTCGATACTAGACATTGTAGTATTGTTTTAGACAGAGACATTTATTTGTGTGAAGTCTAGCTAGCTTATTAGAAGAGAACCGTATTTTAAACTTTTATGTATGTGCAAATTTGATAAATCTGTGCATTCATTTTACCTCTCCTTTTGTTGTTGGCATTAAGAATTGAATTTCTTATTTGCATGTTTGAAGCAACGAGAACACTGGATGGTGATACTTTTATGATGCTTTAGATTAGGTCTCTGGGGAATGAGAATGAGTGGGACTGGCCCGAAGTATTATCAACAACAGGCAGTCCGATGAAATCCAATGGATCTGCGTTTGATGTGTCCAAGACTAATTTGTCTCATATGTTGAGTTCATCTGCAGTCATGTCAAGGTCTGGAAAGTCTTCTGACTATGTCATGTTTCCAAATAATGCTCGTATGGACAACAATTTATTTATTGGTACATTGTCCAGAAAACAAGCCACAACAATCCAGGATGGTTGCAACATTCCACTCAAAGGTTTTACTGGTATTTCACAAAACAGCTATGTTAATCAGTTGAAAAACCAGTTAACGGAATCTAATCTGGCCATGTATACAACTGCACCAAATTTTGGTGGAACTCTACCGGATGATGGTTGTCACCCTATGCCTCCTTTCTTGGATTCTCTGAAAAGGAAAGGGAGTTTGTCAACAGTCCACTCACCTTTGCAAACACCAACAAATCTTTTGAAAGACCATGGTTGCTTAAAAAAGAATGCAAGTGATGGTCTTGCTGCCAGAGACGTAGTTTCCTCCAATGTTGATCTTAGGCTTGGTCAACCACCTCAGACAGGAAATTCACTTCCATCTTTTATGGAACCACTGCTGTCTAATTCCCTTGCTAGTTCACCGAAATTGCAATGTCAGAGGCAGATGATTAATAGTGCGTTGAATCAATGTTTTGTTTTAGCTGATTGCTTGAGTGTTATATTGTATCTATTATTTATTCAGTGTATTGTCCTTTTTGTTTCATTTTGAAGAAACCTCTTAACAATGTACCTTGTACATTAGATGCAGACCTCAGCAGGGAGGAGGGATTACAGAATAATTTTGGCTATGCTGCTGGTTCATTCAAAATGGTTGAAGAATTTCCTCAGCTTAAACCCAAGAACTATATGCCAGCTGTGAGTAAGGCTTCTGCTAAAGCTAGATCAGAAACCAAAAATGTGGCCGAGGGTGTATCATTTTCACCATTTTCACAAATTGATATACCTGGAAGAAAGACACAAGCTAGTGAAAATTTGTGGAACGGTGTCAGCCCTATCATGCCTAAGAAACTTTATTCTGATTATGGTCACACAGGAGGGCAATCAAATAAATCTGTCGTAGGGACCAATAAGTATTTGGACAATAATAAATGGGTGAGCTTTGCCAAAGATTCTGGTGCCAAAAAAAATTCTGGATTTGGAATTGGTCAGTTAATGGAATATCCAAGCTCTATCATGAGAGCCATCATCGGTGGGTATGATAGTGGTATTTCAGGTTTTAACGAAAAGATGTATGAATCAAATTTTGAATCTAGCTTGCCATCAGATACATCTGTGGGTGCAAATATTTTGCATGGTTCACACAACATGCCTTCTCTTGGACTAGAAAATCATGTGAATCCACAGACGTCTTTTCCATTTAAAGAGATTTTGAAAGGCCTTCCCTATCATGTTTCAATTTCTGTGTCAAATGAGACTCCAACTTTGCCACCACAGCAGGCCATTAATATGGATGCTTATTTAGTTGATGAAAACACAAGGTTGCTTGCAATGACACAGACACCGGAGTTATCTGAGCAATATCGTACATTGCATTTTAATATGAATCAGAAGCAAGGGGGATCCTGCAGTATTTCGAAAGTTCAGCATTATACTTGTGAGGCTTCAACAGCTGAACACGGAACCTCTTGTGCAACATTGAAATTGCCTCAAAATAGAGGGATTTTTGGGAATCATGAGAATACTGTTGGTTTGAAGAAGTTGCCTCCCCTCACAGGTAAGTACAATGCTTTTTTTAATGTCCTGTAACTTTTCAGTGTTTTTAGAGAATGCCTTCCATTGATTGTGAAATTTTAATGTTAGTTTAGTTTTGTAGCATGCACATTTAATTGTAATTGTCCTTACAGGTATGAACGGATATTATCATTTGTCTGGCCTGTCGCCAACACCTTTACATTCTAAAGAGAAGGAATCCCAATGTAAACATTCTTATGATCTTCAAAATGAAGAAACTTCTTTAAGGTAATTGCAGAAAGTTATCATGTTGATGTCATAAGGATATCTGTGTTGCACTGCTGGAAACTTATCTTTTGTAGCTTTGATTTTAAAATCAGCCAGCATATTCAGTTTGCAGCCTATTCTAATGGCATCTGAAGGTGTATTTTTCCCTTAATTCTATAATTAGGTTTGGGGCATTGGTTGTTTTGTTGGATTCTAGAAGGGTGTGGAAGAAGATACTAGGGGTGCATTTGGAGAACTTATATGTTTGGGTTTTTGAAATAGGTTATGATTCCTATAAGTTAAACTTTAGGGTGAAGCTTATGAAAATAAATTTGGTTTTGCTTATAGTTTTTATGGTCAAAGTTAGGAAATAGACTTTTGTGCGGTAGAAACTAATTATAGGTGCTTAATTTAGTTGTTTACTTCAATGTGTTGGGGTCTTAGAATGTGCGTTTGGACCTAACTCAAACCCCCAAAACCAACTTATGAGATCAGCTGTGCCCCTCACTTGTATACCCTTTCATCATGCAAGTTAATGTGGGACTTGAGTTTTTCTCCATATATCCCTCACCCAGTCTTCCTTCTATTGTATCTGGTGCATGGATAACACGATAGGTCACCCTCTAGTAGAGTGGATCTAGGATAGAGTCTGATGGAATCTTATGCAATGAGTGTTGTGCTCCACTTATATAACCTTTTTAAATTTTATTTCTAGTCAATGTGAAACTTCAAGGTTTCTCGGATAGGTGTGATAGATAGTGAGAAATGAGATAAATTGGAGGGGGAGAAATCTCTCCTGTTATAACCAATCATGTCATCGAACCTAAATCTTTACCTACAAGCAAATAATTTTAACCTATTGAGTTAAATATGTGAGGATATTTGGGGGTGGGGTAGTTACTTTAATGACATTGTTAGAAAAACAATGAAGCATTGCAGGATGTTTTAGATTTTTGCGGAAAGAAACATCAGCCATTGGCTTAATCTAGGTAGTATTATGGAAAACATGGGAGCGGAAACTCATGGCTGTTATAACTAGGAGGCCTATCTTGGTTATTTGCGAAATATTTGTGTTTGATGTGCTTGTTTTGTTTTGTGGTAAACAAATAGACTGACAAAATTAAAGCAACTACGCGACTATGTAGCTACAGGGGATCATGGGCTTTTGGGGGCAAAATCAGTTCAGATAATGTAAAATATCATGTTATATTTTGCATTTTGAATGTTCTGTCCTCATTATCCACAGTTAAGGATATGGTTTGTCTTTATTAATTTTGGTACTCTTTTTTAATCTTCATTTAATGATGACTTTCACTTATCATCAAATTTGCTATTAGTGTGCTTTAGTGGCATGATAGTACATTTTGCAGATTGTAGACAACTGAAGTGGCATTGCATTGCATTTGTGTAGAGTGGTGATAGCAATCTGAATCACAATAAATCATGTTCATTGAGATTAGCAGGCCATTAAATTCTTTTCTTTTCTCCTTTGTTCGTTGACCCCTCAAAGTATTAAGGTGATTTTGAAATATTATGTAAGTCTGCATCAGAATGAAAACAGGGTTCAAAATCCTCCCTTGAAGAATGACTATCATGGTTGCTTCTCCATCTGAAACATAAATTTGCATCTGGAGGTGACAATTTCTGGAAGATGCCTTTGCTTTTCTAGATAGGGTCTAAACCGTTTCTTTTTGTGAGTACATGATACTGTATGGCATGTAGTTTATCCCATTTACAATTACATTCTATCTGAAAATTCCAACAAGTTATAGCTGGCCTCCTTTACTTTGGGTGAGTCTTCTCCTTATTCCCGACATTATGTTGCATACCCTACAGGTTTACCTTTTTTTCTGTGTAACTTCTTGCATTATTCCATTCTTTGTTTCTTTTTTATGTGAAAGACACCGTGTTCATCCCGTTGTCTATTTTTTCGTGGCTGATTATTTATTGCAGCTGCGTTTTGGTTTATACACAGCATCTTCTTAGTGACAATCAGGTCAACAGAGCACCTCAGCATCAGAGTCTTGTTTTTGTTGTCTTGTTAATTATCCCTTAGACTGGTGGGTGATCGAGTCTCAAGATTATGATTGTTGATTATTAGTTATGATGTGTATTTATCTTATGTATGGAGGCCATCCCATAATTTGCTATCCTGGTATAACACTTAAGGCTTTGGGGATAAACCAGTCTGCATCCTAATTCTGTAGTAGTGATATACCCGTTATTTGTTGACACTTGTAGATAAAACTGCAACTCTTATTCTTTTTCATGTTATTTCTTCACAAGCAATTTTAGTGACTAGTTTTCACCTCAGAAGATTGTATGAATTGATTTTCAAATGTCTCTAGAGAAAGTTGACTATATAAGTTTGGCATCATAAATGTGAGTGAACGTAGAATTATATGCTTCCTAACATGTTGATAGATATATAGGTGAATCATCCATTGTCAGAAGAGTGAATGCATGGAGCTTGAACATATAAAATGTTGCAAGAATAGGGTTTTGTAGTTTTGTTTATGCTGGGATAAACACCTAAAACCAGTAACTGTTGAAAAAAAATGTCTGCCTTGCTTTCTGTTTATGCATGTCAATTGGGTATTTAATTGATAAACATTATTCCTTTTCTTAATTTCATCTTGTCAGATCAGAAAATTGGGTTCCATTTACTATTCTGTGCAAACTTTTCCATCCTCTGTGAGTCACACCTCTAACTATTTTTGGTACTTTTTCTCTCCCCCAATTTTGATGTTGCAGCCTTGGTATAAGCAAAGACAATATCAGATCAAGTGCATGTGAAAAATGCTCTGACCAACCATCAAATATACGTCTGGAAGGCGAATATCCTTCTGATGCTCGAAGCAACTTTTTCTCAGGGATTGAACCCCTTTGTAATAACATAAGGCAAGAACTTGCTGATGTCGGTGGTGAAACTTCTTTGAAGATGCCTTCAGATTTCCGGAGAAATCTGAATACTCCAGATGGAAGAAATATTCACTTTGAGCAAGGTGGGAAGGTAATTGGCCAAGACTCAACCAGAATTGGCCTTCATGCCCCTCAGTGGAGAGATGTGCCCAGTAAGGTCAGGAAAGCAGTTTGTGATGCAACATCTTTAGATCAAACATCTACTTGTTTGGATACGGAAGGACGAGATGATTTTCAACTTGGAAACATTTCCATGAAACGCTCCAAAAGAACTACTGATATGGGGGACCTGTCAAAAGAGAAAGAAAGTTCTAATGTTTCTTCTGGATGCTCTGCTCCTGTGGTTACTCGGGCATCTGTGAGTGCCAACAAAATTGATTACTGTACTGATGATGCTGTTGACACTGGCTTTGTCAACAACCGTGTAGTTGATGAAGGTTCAGGTATTGATCAAGGCTCCTTGTTTGATTTAGTTGAAAGTGAAACAACTGATGAGCTTCTAGGCTCGACCTCTGGCAATTACATGAAAAATGGTTGTTCGAGAGATGATGAATCATGTTGCAATCTCCTTGATGATCTTAAACTCCTAGATTCCTTGATATGGAAGAAAGAAAGGAATCAAAATCATTTTGTGCTTTCTGCTAATTGTAAAACCAATCAGTCTCAAAAAGTCAAGAGGGGCATCAAAGGAAGAAAGCGAAAGAGAAATGTGGTGAGGGTTCTAGATGCTTCATTATCTTCTGAATTCCCTTCCTTGTTGCACAGTAAGAATGATGAGGGTGCTGAGATTTTTAATTCCTCTTCTAGTTTGTCAAAAGAAATGCAAATGCACTCTCTGTCTAGCCTGCAGAAATCATTTAACAAGTCTTCCTTTGTTCAACCTTGTAACGAACGAATACAGTCTGCATTTTCATCCAAATTTGTTTCCTGTAAGAATCATCTGAGCAAACATCTCAGCTGTAAAGTTGCCTATGGGTCTCAATCAGATTCTTATGCTGAGTTTCGCTCGTTCCCTGGAGTTTCTGGAACAAAGAAATTGAGAAAGAATCTCACCTCTGATTGTTTTGAGCAGTTTCGTATGCAAGAACCATCCTATGAGGAACCTGAAAATGCCGACTTGTGGCCATTCTCATGCAGGAAGGAAAATGATCATAGAATCAGAAGGCCAGTAGTATGTGGAAAATATGGTGAAATAAGTAATGGTCATTTGTCTAAAGAGGTGCAAAAGCCTGCAAAAATTGTCTCCCTCAACAAGGTACTTAAATCTTCCAAAAGGTGTATGAGCTACACAAATGGAAAACCAAGACTAACTTCAAAAAAGAAATGGAAGAGATTGAGCATTGGAAGAGATATTGGGTACTGCTGTGGTAACCGTGGTTTAAAAATTACGGAACACATTGAAACACAAAATACAATAATTTATGGTGAAGCAAATGTTGATATGTCTCTGGAAGACTTGGAGAGAGGTGGCAAGCAAGATGCGAAAGCTAAAGCTAAGCACGGTGTTAGGGTTGGAAATAGAGAAAATGTTCCATTGAAGGTGAAGAACAAGGACATTCGGAAACATCGAAGCATTAATGAACTCACTGCTAAAGGTGAATTTGAGCAGAGCTACGTGATTATTTTTCTAAATAATGTTTGTTTAGCAAATTAATTAAAAAGAACCTAGAATGATGAGGTGTGGATTAGTAACATACTCATATTTGGA
>Ga0099825_1009222_pt1 | contig 11352 bp, 10 predicted proteins | sample SiratroredBW_FD_76838 | JGI IMG/M metagenome (GOLD analysis project Ga0099825, IMG submission 76838) | Root nodule microbial communities of legume samples collected from California, USA - Siratro red BW | ecosystem: Host-associated > Plants > Roots > Nodule | place: USA: California | collected...
AATATTCCTTTGGCTAATCAACAGAAACATGATGTTTCTCCCCTAGTGTACTAATCTTTAGGCAATGGTAACCATTAGGGTAATCATTTCATTTGAAAATTTTGGGAATCTTTTATTTGGAAATTTTGGGAATCTTGGAAATTTTGGGAAGCTTGGAATTTTTAGAAAGCTTGGTAATTTTAGGAAGCTTGGAAATCTTAGGAAGGCCAAAAGGTAAAAAACACCATATATGTGAATATTTCCTTGGAAAAGTCAATTTTTACCTTTACTAAACACCTCGCTTGAATGATTCCCATTTTATTATTATTCGTAATCATGTGAATTCAATAATCCATGAACAAAAAACTCACCACACACATTTTTTATTATCATTATTGTTTTATATTTTTAATTTTTCTTTATGATTTTGTTTTAATTTTAATGTTCTTTCTGCAACAACCCTTTAAGATTACCATGGTGTATACTTTAGTATGAGACAAAAATTTGCTAAATGAAACTTTTGAATTTCAATAAAAAAGTGCAATACCGCACAAAATACTTTATACAAAAATCCCTGTCATTACAGAATCATATTAAGCATAAAACTTTGTGATTGTATCAAAGTTAACCGGCAGCGACAACTCTTCCCCATCCATCCTTGTAAGGATTAGCGGACCTCCAGGCAGTGCCTTTTTCACTATATAAGGGCCTTCATAATTTGGCATCCATTTTCCTCTACTATCCCTTTGGACTGATATGCTATTTTTCATCACCAATTCACCTTATTGGAATTCTCTAGGCCAAACCTTCTTATCAAATGCCTTTTTCATTTTTCTTTGGTATAGTTGTCCATGACATATTGTCGCTAATTTATTTTCATCAATGAGGTTAAGTTGATCACACCTAGCTTGAACCCACTCCACTTTTTCTAATTGAATTTCCATCAACACCCTTAGAGAAGGAATTTCTACTTCAAAAGGGAGAACTGCTTCCATTCCATCTACCCATGAGAATGGTGTTGCCCTAGTCGATGTTCCCACTAAAGTATGATAACCATGCAAAGCAAAAGGCAACATCTCGTGTTAGTCTTTATATGTCACTACCATTTTCTGAATGGTTTTCTTTATATTCTTGTTTGCAGCTTCAACTGCTCCATTCATTTTTTGCCAATAAGGAGTAGAATTATGATATTGAATCTTGAATTCTTCACACAGTTTCGACATCATTTTATTATTCAAATTTGTGGCATTATTAGTTATGATCCTGCTAGGTAGACCATATCTATAAATTATTTATCTTTTGATGAACTTTGCCACTACTTTTCTTGTTACATTGGTGTAAGAAGCAACTTCCACCCATTTGGTGAAGCAATCTATTGCCACCAGGATGAAATGGTGTCTGTTAGAAGCCTTTGGCTCAATAGCTCCAATAACATCTATGTCCAACATAGGAAATGGCCAAGGTGGGGATAAAACCTTCAATGTCATCAGGGAGACATTGATATTGTCTGTGTATTCCTTGCATTTGTGACATTTTCTCACATGGACGCAACAATCATTTTCTATAGTCAGCCAAAAATATCCTGCTCTCGAAATCTTTCTAGCCATTGAATGACCATTCATATGAGTTCCAAAGGCTCCTTCGTGGACTTCCTTCAAAATCAACTTTGCTTCGTTTGTATCTGAGAAGTATCATATCATGATTTCTTTTGTACAACACATCCTTCTTTAACACAAATTTTTCAACCAATCTTCTTAACATTCTTTTATCATTCTCGGTGGCTCCCTCGAGATATTCTTTACTTTTGAGGTACCTCTTGATATCAAAATAGCAAGGTTTGTCATCTGATTCCTCTTCTATGAAGGAACAATAAGCAGGATATTCATGACTCTTCATTTTGATCATTGGCAATTCTCCCTCTTGATTAATCTCAAACATGGATGATAGGGTAGCAAGGGCGTAAGCCAATTGGTTATCTTCTCTTGAATATGATGAAGAGTTATAATTTCAAAATATTCCATCAATCCTTGATATATGCTTAATAAGGGATCAATTTTTTATCACGAGTCTCCTATTATACTTTTATCTAATGGATGACGAGAGCATAATCACTAAATATCTTCATATTCTGTATTTTAAATTCAATGGTGGCTCGAATCCCAATAGTGCACACTTCATATTTAGCTATATTGTTGGTACAGTCAAAGCACAGTCTAGCTGTCATGGGTATGTATTGTCTTTCAGGGGAGATAAGCACTACCCCTATACCATGTCCCAAAGCATTGGATGACCAGTTAAAGAATAAAGTCCAGGCATCATCCTCATTATCTTCTTCGAAGAGAGCCAAAATTTCTTATCTGGAAATTCAGGTTGCATAGGTTGATAATGTTTAAAAGGTTGGTGAGCCAAAAAGTCTACTAGAGCATCGTCCTTTATAGCCTTTTGAGTAACATATTGTATATCATATTCTGATAATAACATCTGTCATCGGGCAATTCTTTCCGTGAGAGCAGGTTTTTTAAAGATATATTTGATTGGATCCATCTTAATATTAACCATGTGGTGTAACTCAACATGTACTGTGTTAATCTCTAAGCAGGGCAAGCCAAGACACAACAAGTTCATTTTAATGCTGAATATCTTTGTTCACAGTCATTGAATCTCTTGCTAAGATAGTATATAGTGTGTTCTTTCTTTATTGTCTCGTCATGTTGACCCAAGACGCAATCTATTGATTCATCTAATACTGTCAAGTACAAGATGAGAGGTCTTCCTAAGACTGACAGCGCAGTATCGGAGGTTCTCATAAATATTGCTTAATCTTGACAAAAGCTTCTTGACAGTCTTCATTCCATTTTACAGTTTGAATTTTGCTCAACAATTTGAATATTGGCTTGCAAGTGGAAGTCATCTGAGAAATAAACCTAGAAATGTAGTTTAATCTTTCTAGAAAACCTTGAACCTCTTTTTCCGTATAAGGGTGTAGCATTTCCAGAATTGCACGGACCTTGTCTAGGTCTACTTCAAATCCCTTTTAACTCACCACGAAACCTAGAAGTTTTCTGAATCTCACACCAAAATTTTGTGGGATTCAACTTGAGCTTGAATTTCCTTAATCTTTCAAATAAATTTCTCAAATTAATAAGATGTTCCTCTTCAGATTTAGATTTGGCGATCATATCATCGACATATACTTCGATCTTCTTATGTATCATATCGTGGAAAATAGTTACCATTGCCCTATGATATGTTGCCCCAACATTTTTAAGCCCAAATGACATCACCTTAGCAAAAAGTATCCCATACGGTGATGAAGGTAGTCTTCTCCATATCTTCAGGTGTCATCTTGATCTGATTATACCTAGAGAATCCATCTATGAATGAATATAATGAAGATGTGACTGTGTTATCAACCAGAGTATCAATATGTGGTAGTGGAAAATCATCTCTAGGACTGGCTCTATTCAAATCTCGATAATCAACACACATTTATACTTCCCCTTCCTTCATCGGTACAGGTACAACATTTGCTACCCATTGGAGATATTTGGCTATCGCTAGAAAACCTGCATTAAATTGCTTTTCTACCTCTTCTTTTATTTTCAATGTCATCTTAGGTTTCATTCTTCTTAACTTCCGCTTAATTGGAGGATATTATGGTTTAAGAGGTAATTTCTGATATACTATATCAGGGTCCATACCAGACATATTTTGATAAGACCAAACGAAAACATCCTTAAATTCTTGCAAAAGAGTGTACAACTGCTCTTGCATTTCTTTGCTCATACTAGTGCCAATTTTGACTTGCTTCTCTTCTCCTTCTTCTCCCAAATTAATTATCTTTACGTCCTCTTGATGCGGTTTAATCTCTTTTGCCTCTTGTTCCACTAATCTTAATAATTTCAGACAGGGTTCATAGTCTTCATCATAATCATTTTTCGTATCATCAACAGGGAACGTAAAATTAGAATTTTCAAAACCATTCAACTTTTCAAAATTATTGCATATTCAATCATTTGTATACACCACAGGTAAATATTTGAACTCCCAATTGTTGATTTGTGCATCAGGAAGACACGAGTGCACAAGATTCAACCCTTCAGCTTCCATCTTTCTGTTGTGAGAATTTAGTAGTTACTATATATTTTATGTTATTTTATTTACAAATGAATTAGAAAAAATGCAAAGATATGGAATGCAATGATATTATTGCAAAAAATTATTTTTCAACTTCTACCTTCAACCACTTCACTTCTTTAGGTTAATTCATCCAGTATTGGCTCATCAATCACCATGCTTGAAGAAATTAACCTGAAAGGCAACTTGACTTTCTTGACTCCTTCTATCACCCATTGGTAATAAGTAATTGTCTTGTCATAAGCCCATGATCTAGAATCTCTTTGCACGAATAACATTCCTTCAAACCTTTCAGACTTGGCATAATGTTTGCAGAAACATTTTCATAATAGAACAAAAATGTTTTTCAGCACAGCAGAAGTAGGAGCTCCCCTTATAGGATATCCAAATTGCCTTTGAGCCAACACTGGATTACAATTCATACAGACCTTGGTTCCTATAAGAGTTACATTAGGAAATTGTGCACATTGATAAATGAGATATGCCTATTGATGCCAAAAAGGTTGCCACTGGATTTTTAGTTGAATCAAACCAGCTAGAAATTGTGACCACTCATTGGCTTCCTTTACCTCCATCTTTTGTTGAATCACCAATTCTACTGGACAACTGATTCCTGCCAATCTTTCTCTGGTGTGAGAAATCAACCAGACATAGAGAACAGGCCAACAACACACCAGATATCTTCTTGCCTTTGCATGACATGAATCCAGCCTTAAGAGTGTGTCAGCCAGAATTGTTGTGACAAGATTTTTGAATTAGTTTTTGAAAGCGAAAAAAGCATCAATTGTAATTTAATCCACGAAATCTCTCTTTGGAAAACAAGAGAATTCCATAACGGGTCTAAAGCCAGAAAATCCATGAATGTTTCCCAATACCCTTCTTTGCTTAGCTGATGCAAATGATCTTCCAAGAACTTCTGGGGAAAGCCTTTTATGTCATTCAGAGTGGTAAGCCAGCTCTCTAACTTTCCAATGGATACTTTCATTATTTTGGATATAGTACACTTAGAAACAAGTTGCTCCAGGTGTCGATATGGTATCATCTTTTCCATAGGTATACACAAAATCTGAGTGAACTCCTCAATAGTAGGCACCAGTTGAAAATCTTGAAAGGTGAAACACCTAATTGGGGATCATAGTATTGGGCCAGAGCTGTCAAAGCAGGCTTTTGAACCTCCACTTCCTATAACACCAATAGGTTTACCTGTTCTTAAAAAAGGTCTTTTGCACAACCTTGATCTTCTGCCCAGCTCCCTGAGTCTAGTCAGATCAGTATCCTATACCCTAATTCTTATCTTCTTCTTCAAACTCCTCACTAGAACTTCAATTTCAAGACTCATGCTAAATTCCATGGCGATACTCACAAATCTTATAGTTTGACTGTTTTAGAAAAGTACCAAAAAAAATTTAGAAAAAGAAAAATATGTAATGCATATGATAGAATATTTAATGTTTTTTTTATCAAACCCTTTATAGGAAAATAAAGTATGTAATGCATGTGAGGAAAATGTTTAATGTTTTTTTTTTTTTCAAATCCTAAAATGTATGTAGTGCATGTGACGAAAATGTTTAATGTTTTTTTTATTAAATCCTAGAAGGTATGAAATGTATGTTAGGAAAAATATTTATTTATTTTCCTATTTCCAAATCAACCGCTTCTGATAACAATAATTGAAGAGAGTAGTGGACCATTGAGGTGCAAAATTTCTCGCTTAGTGTTCTAACCAAGGTTCGACTTAATGGGGCTTAAGTTCTAACCTTGTAAATGCGCTCACACAGGATAGCTTTGCCCTAGTTCCTATTAAAGGTCACTAGAGCCATGACCTACTTTAACATGCACTTCCATGTCATTCGATGAATGACATATTTATGGACATGAGGAAAAAACAAACAGACTCTAGCTGGAGTTTTCGCAACAACCAAGTTAGGAAGTAAATCTACCCAGTCTAGCTACATGACTCCTCTATTCTCAGCTTCGCAGACCCAGGTATAGAGCCCCATTCATGATATGCAATAAAGAATGTCTATGAAGGGAGAAAAATACATACCCAAATCATTACCTGCAAACAACCAAAAAATTCTCAACCAGATATATAGCACGTCATTTACCCTAGGATTTAATATTTCAACAAAACAAAAGCATACAAACATATATAAAAAATAAACAATAAAAACATTATATATATATAAATAAACAATCCTACGAAAAGAGAATGATAAACATTATATACAAAATATAAATAAAAACAAACATTATTTACAAAAATAAACAAATAATAAAAAGAAAAGGGAAACATAAATCTTAGAAAACCAGACAAATTTTAATCATTTAATTAAATTGGCCTGGCCCTCTAAAGTCACCAGTGGAGTCGCCATCTGTCACGATTGGGATCATGACAGGGTGATAAAAATTAATTTTAAAAAAATATTTTAAATTGAGAATGGAGTCGCCACCATAGTTTATTATTGGAAAACCATAGAAAAACCAAAAATAAGAAATAGTCTGCAAACAAAATTTAAGATTCGAGAGTCAGTTATGCGAGGGAAAGGTGTTAGCATCCCTACAATGCCCTTCCTAAGATGATACATTTAATCAAATAAGAAATATGAGTGTGGTTCTAAAAATGTTATTTTTAATAACAATAAAAATGCTATTAAAGACAAATAACAGGTGCAAATAAAATAATAAAACAGACAAATATTAAAACAGAAGGATGCCAGATAAAAATGCCAATAAAATAAAATAAATATAAATAAAATAAAAAATAAAAAAAGATGCAGAAATATTTTGGGAATTCTTGGGGTTTCTGGATTTCTATTTATGAAATTGTATTGAATAATATTTTGGGAATTGTTGGGGTTTCTGGATGCTATTTCCGTGCTTGATGGTTCCTGGAATTTGGTTCTGATATTTGTGAATTTTGGGATTGTGTTTGATATTCTTGGTTCTGAGATTGGATATTGGCTTGGACAATTATATGCTTTTTGAGTTATTTTTTATTCTGAAATTTTGGATTTTTGGTCTTGTTCAAAATTTTGAGTGTTTTTGGATTAAAACTTTCTAAATTTCCCTGTTTATTCGTTTCTGGTCTTTAAGGGTTCTTGTTTGGATTGGGATTGAGCTTTATTTTGATTTGAGGGAATTTGGTTTTTAAAATTTAGGATTTCATGGTTATTGCGGTTTCTAATGCTATTTTTCTTTTTCGCTTTGGCATTGGTAGAAAGACCATGTTAGGTTGAGACCATGTAGAAGACAACAGTCTCCTGGAAAAATTAACAGGAAGTGGACGTGTTCAAAGCAGTAACTCCATGTATAATTCAAAATTATGTCACATTCAATTTCTACCTATTACACATTCAGTAAAAAAAACAAAAAAAAGAACTAACATCTGGACATTGAGATTATCATAGTTCAAGCAAACAAACAGAGCCAACACATATTATAATGGCAAGGAGCCAAGCGGTCAAAACATATCAGTTTGAAGATCCTTTTCCAAAGTGCTTTCTTTAATCCTTTCTGCTTCAATGCCTTTTCCAATTGTAACTGGGACTGTATTTTGTAATTTCTGTCAATGTAATATATAATTCTCTATTTTTCTAAACTCTCATGTACCCCCAACAGATGATAAAAGATGTGTATGTATCTTTGTGTTGTGTCTTTTATAAAATTTCTTAAACTCTTCAAATTACTATGCTGATAAATTTTTAATTATTGCATTTTATTAAGAAAACCTGAAAAATCAATTACATTAACCCGCTTTTATGTACAATTATCATTAAAATTGAACCATGTGGTGAAAATGAGAGGGTAGTGTAGAACTAGAAAAGTGAACGTGCGAAAAGAATAAAAAAAGAAATTAGTTTATGAAGACAAAAAATACAAAGTCTTAAACAGTCTAAGTTATTTTCAATAAAAGTGAGTGATTAACCAGAATGAATGTTCAGTGGGGGAGAAGTGTAGAGATGTAGGTTGCATGCACTAATAGAGAGAGAGTGAAGGCAATGATTAATAGAGAGAGGTTAAATGACATTTAAGCCAAAGATAGGGGTTAAGCAGAAACGTTGGCTACTGCATACCTTAACAACAACAACATTTAAGTAAGAGAGAGAGAGAGAGAGAGAGAGAGAGAGAAAGTCGACGTGAATGATGAGAGTTCAGAGATGTGAACAATAGGACTTACGTGACAAGTACAATTAATGGAGACGTGTGGTGTGAATAGAAAACTTCCACCCCTCCCCCTTTTTTACACATCTAGCAACTCTAAAGGTTGGGCCAAAAACGCTAGTCTGATCAGACCTAGTCACCTTTTCTTTTATTTTTTTTTTCAAATAAACCCCTATTGGATTGGGCTTCATTCAACTCTTTTTTATTTTATTTTATTTTCTGCAATTTATCTTAAAATGAACCAGAATTTCATTTTTTTGTTGTCTTTTTTTCTTTTCATAAAAATAGAATGAGTCTAAAATTCTCTCTTTTTTACCTTTTAGTTTAAATAATAAAGTAACATATTTTATTTTTTAAATTATTTTTCCATATTTAAAATAAAATAAAATACTATTTCTAACAAATAGAATTCAACCCTAACTTTTTTCTTTTTTTTATTTTTTTTTTCCTTTTTTTCAATAAATAATTTTATTTGCCTAGACGAAATTAGGTATTGACAATATTCTATGATAATTGAGCTTGGTTCTTCATAAGTCAATTATCCAGAAAATCTTTCAAAGATTCTTTCCTAACAATTCTTACTAAACAGGTTCTGCTTCTACTCGAATAACAAGTACATGTAAAAAAACATGAAGTGGGGTTCTTATCAACCTTAAATATTAGACTTAATAAACATTACAAACAATACAAACAACAAGAGCCTATAATCACAACCACAAATAATGAGGCATATGACATGACCTAAAACCACAATAATTAGTCTCACCTTATCAAACATATGGATCCATATACCACACACACTCACGCCCACACACACACACACACTACCTAACATTGGTGAAGATGAGTAGGTATTGGATAGTACCAAGTTTGGCCAGTGAAATATCCTAGTCCAATGTGTTATTCTGAACTATCCAAATATTTACCTACTTGAAATACTTCCATAGACCCTACCCGATCCCTGCCTTTCATCCTGCATTGTATCAAACAGTGACTTTCCAAAAACAGACATTCATATATTAACCTAGTTCAAATTGTTTGAAACTTAGGACTCTTTAACAATAAACACACTCATGACATTTTCAATAATCACATAACATAATCAGGTTATGTCATATTTATCTCAATTCATAAATTGTACACAACATTCAAACAGATGCAACCAGTAAAATAATAACATAACATATAGGTAACTTTTTTTTATATAAATCTAGAAAAAACTACATACTTTTATTTTATATATATTTATATGTAAAAAATATGATATTTAAATTATTACAAAATAGAATAAAATAAGAATTAAAGCAAGAACTTTAAATAAATATAATTTTAATAAAATTGGAGATAACCTAAATAAAATAAATAGGACCAATGCGTAACTGGAGATAGAATAAATTAAACAGGACTAGTGCATAGCTGGAAATAAATAAATAAATAGGACCAATGCGAAATTAGAGATAAAGTAAAAAAAATCAAGACCAATATATAACTAGAAATAAAATAAATAAAAATAGTGCGAAACTGGAAATAAAAGAAATAAAGTAAATAAGACCACTACGAAAATGAAGATATAATAAATACAACTAATGCATAACTATGGATGAAATAAAAAAAATAAAAAAAATTACCAATGTGTAACTAGAGATAAAATAAATAATAAAATAGGACAAGTGCGTAATTAGAGATAAAATAAACAAATAAATAGGATCAGTACATAACTAGAGATAAAATAAGTTGGATCAGTGCATAATGGTGATAAAATAAATAAGAGTACTATGTAACTGAAGATAAAATAAATAAAATAAGTTGAACCAGAACCTAACTACAAATAAAATAAATAAAACAAATAGCACTAGTGTGTAATTAGAGATAAAATAAATAAAGTAAGTAGGATCGGTGTGTAACTTGATAGGATCAGTGCGTAACTGAAGATAAAATAAATAAAAAAAAATGAGTAAGATAATATATAGTTCAAGATAGTTCAAAATAAATAAAAAAAATAAGAAAATACTCAAAAGTTTATTAAGATTAACAAAGAAAGAGCTTAATCTCACTTCCTCTTCCCTTTAAATGTTGAGACATACTAGGAATAAAGTTATAAGTGGTTCTGGATAGTTCAAGAGTTTTGTTACTTCAAATCACCTTTGCTCTCTCCCTCTCTTTCTCTCTCTTTCTCCTTTTTACCTCTTTCTTCTCTCTCCACAATTACTTTCATTTAATGAAGGAATCTTTTATCCTTATCATATATCTCTTTATGTTTTTTTTAAATAATTACATTATATTAAATATAATTCTATCTTCATAAATTTTTCTTTTTCTTTTATTTCCTTTCTTATCCATTAGAAAGTTATTTTAATTAATTATTTTTAATAATAAAAATTATATATCAATAATTAGTTAATTAATTTGTTGTTGTTATTATTATTATTATTATTATTATTATTATTATTATTATGTGTGTGTGCATGTGTCTGTGTGTGGTGTCTATGCATGAATGTGTATGTGTATGTGTCTATGCATGTGTTTGTGTGCGCATGAATATGTATGTCTATGTGTCTATGCATGTGTGAGTGAAAGTATAGATCTATTATACGATTTGAAATATATGTGCTCTATGATCGAGACATAGTATTTTTAGGAAAGAAAATACTTGTGTTGAGACTGTATAGAATGTATATGGTCTAAGGATTTGCTCAATAAAGTGATATCTTCTTGACTCTAATAGTAATAGGAATTAAATAGATGAATATTATTAGATGGTGAGATTATAAGGAGGTTTGAACTGAGTGACTGCAGGGAGACTAACCTTGTCATGCAAGATGGTTGATTCAGTGATTGGAGCCTGTGTGGATTCACATTGGAGTTGTAAATCTCTAGATCTATTAAATACAGGAGTCTTCTACAAGTAGAGTCATTTATTTTGTATTTGATGATTTCATAGAGTCGATGTAGAATGTGTTTATGCAACATGATATTTTAATAAATGCTTTGAGTTGGCTTGATGCAATGTGATACTTTAATAAATGCTTTGAGGTGGCTTGATTGTGAAGTTTATTAAGTTATTGATGTTAG